>OCAI01000017.1_pt1 | contig 270827 bp, 179 predicted proteins | sample 1538271 | NCBI WGS metagenome assembly OCAI01 (sample SAMEA2580269, study PRJEB22360) | human gut metagenome | biome: human gut; feature: human-associated habitat; material: faeces | place: Denmark | collected 2008/2010 | reverse complement strand
AAGTCTGGGCTTTGCGCATAAAAAAAAGGCTGTGTCAGCGTTTTGACACAACCTCTTAATTTTATCTTCCTGAAAAAGAAAGAAAGTTTTTATGTTATAACGCCTTTGAATTATCTCGTAAAAGCGTGTTGTTCGTAATATTCGTATGTTGTTCCGTCTTCTTTCTCTTTTTCACGAAGTTCATAGACTAATTCATTTTCTGTCATTGTGGTCACTGTCCACACTTCTGTGTAATTATCCTCTTCAGTGTCGATGAGAGTCAGCTTATTACCGGAGTAGCTCCATGTACCATGATAATAATTAGTACTTCCGGAGGAGTTATAGACATCTTTTTCTACATACGTACCGTCTTCCTTGAACTCTATGGAATAACGGTTGGTTCCATTTACAAAATCTTCTTTAGAGTCACTTACCTTTTCACCATCTTCCCATTCTTGTGAAAGATAATACACTCCATTCCATGTTCCTAACAATAAATCGCGTGAACCGACAGCGTCGTCATCGTCGTCGCCACAGGAATAAATGCTGAACGACAGTAATACTGCAACTATGCAAACAGTTGCTTTCCAGATTGTTTTCATAATAAATTGTTTTAATTGTTTGATTTTGAGATGATTCGTTTTTTTAGACTTTATTTGATAATAGTTTCCACATGTCCGTTCTTGAAGAACAGGTAGAACGAGCTGGAATACATCCATTGTACTTCTCCATTTGATTCTTGAATAGTCTGCGGTTTGCCGAAAGCCAGTAGACATTCATCTTCCGTCATGCCTTTCACCGGCTTGTTGATGTTGATTTCATTCCAGTGAGTAATCGGTGAAAGCTGGTTCGTTATGATGAAGTCGAACATTTTGTTCAATACTTGCGATTCAACCTGTACGAAATCATCCATGATTTCTTTGTGAGATGCTTTCTTGTCCGGTTGTAGCTTCTCCATAGGAGTGATTTTTTTCATTATCACTGCTGATGACTCTATCCGTATATTGGAAAGATAATAAACCAGTTTGCCGTCCTTTACTTGAAACAGGGCTTTGCAATAGTAAGTATTCTTTTGGCTTGAGTCTGCCTGCGAGGCAAGTATCAGATCGCAACTGAAGTTTTTAGCCGGTACGTTGACCTCCGCTATTCCTTCCCGTAACTGTGGGCAGACATTCTTGACGATCCATAGCAGTGCATTAGCGTAGATGTTTTCGTCTTGCATATCGCTGAAAGGGGTAAATCCGCTGACTACATATTTATTGCCGTCTGCACTGACAGGATAGCTCTTTTTCTGTTCGGTGAAAGTCTGTGCTGTTAGTGGGATAATTCCTACCAGTAGATACAAGATTACCAGAATATCTTGTAAACATTGGGGCGTGTGCAGCATAGTTGGGTAGCGAACCAGGTGACGGTGCGTCCCTGTTCGTGAAGCGTGCGTTCAATAAGTTGTCCCGCATGAATCATGTGCCTATTCTGCTTATGTGTGTCCCCCGGATTCCCGTTGGGCGGACAATTCAATCTATTGTTGACAGGAATATATAGAATACGTGGGAATCTCTCACCTTCGTCCGTTCCATGTTCAAGGCCTTCGCAATGCCAATTATCGGGAACGAACAACGCAGAAAGCCCACGCCGATATGTACAACACCCGTAGCCTCCCTTTGTTTATCAAAGTGAGGCACGGATGTATATAAATACACATCAGGAGGACGTCTTTGTTGCTGTTAGTCATTCCGATAGGTCAAAGTTTGCGAAGTTTTGAACATAAATGACAAACGCTTGTAAACGTCTTCTCAATATAAACATCTCTCCCTCGCCACCCGGAGGCTTTCTGCGGAAGAGACCGTTGCAAATGTATAAAAAAATACGGATGGAAAGGGTAATGTGAATCAGAAACTTTTTGAATATCGGTTATTTTGCCCTCTTTTTTCCCTTTGCCGGGCGAAATGCGCTTATACTGACATCTTATAAGAAAGAGGAGCGATCTCCCAATTTCGGGCACGAAACAGGCCTTAAACTACAAAAGCCGGGGCGCAAGACCTCGGCTTATATTTTTATCTTCTTATCAGGGAGCTTTTTGGCTCATTGGAGACTTTCTATAACACCTTGAATTCATACCCTTCCTCTTTCAGGAATTCAATGGCACGAGGAAGTGCATATTGCAGGTTACCATTATTCCAAGACTTCAGCGAATCATGGAAAGTGATGATGGAACCGTTGCGTGCATAGCGCTTCACATTGTTCAATACCTGTTCCGGGCGCATCCGTTTACTATAATCACGAGTCACGAGATCCCACATGATAATGCGGTAATGATAGCGCAAGGTATAATACTGCCGGAATCCCATGTGTCCGTGTGGCGGACGGAAGAGATCGGAATGAATAATTTCGTCTACCTTTCTGGCGTTTGCGAGGTAATCCGGATTAGAATATTCAAATCCACGGATGTGGTTGAAGGTATGGTTACCGATGCGGTGTCCGTGTTCTACCACCATCCGGTATTCATCCGGGTGCTTGCGTATATTGTCGCCTACCATAAAGAAGGTAGCTTTAATATGATGCTTTTCCAATACTTCCAGTACCCAGGGAGTTACTTCAGGGATGGGGCCGTCGTCAAAAGTCAGATAGACTGCCCGTTCATTCGGATCCATCCGGAAGATAGCTTGTGGATACAACGCCCGGAAAAGCCAAGGTGGTTGTTCTATAAACATGAGAGTCTGTGTTAAACAAGTATTAAGTAATAAGTATTAAGTATTATCCATGCGGAAAACATGTCGGAAGCTATGGTAATACTTAATACCTGATACTTAATGCTTACTATTTATTTCCCTTTCATTCTTGTCACGTACTCGTTATAAAGTTGGTCGAGTTGCGTGGAGTAATGTTTCGCGAGTTCTTCTGATTTGTATTTTTCCATTAAGCGGACTTCGGCGTCAAGCAAGCTGGCGTTGTACACGAAGTTTTCGCCGGCGATGGCAAGCTGGTTATCGTTCAGGCTAAGATACCAGATCATGTATTCGAGCGATTTGTTGGCAAGCTCGTCGATGATCTTGTTGGCTTTCTCGTTCTGTCCCAGCTGGTAATAAGATTCTGCCATTTGGAAGGCGCCGTTTGCCCAGTCGTACGGTACGTTGTATGACGGAATCATCTTTTCGGCGTAGTCGAGTGCGGCGAGTGCCTTATCCTTCTTGCCTTCTTTGATAAGCTGGCCTACAAGTTGCGTGAAGATACGGCGGTGCGTGTAGCACATACGCATCACGTTCTCGTCGATATAGATACCCGGTTTGTCGATACCGCCGAACTTGAACTTGTTCATCAAGTTGTCGTACATCTTTTCGCTGTCTATCTTGCTGTCCAGTTTGTCCGTATCAAACGGAGTGAAACGGTAGGCAAGACCTTCCTGCATAAAGTGGTTGCCCATGCCCAGATGGTTTTCGCTTCCTACGGTGATTGCCATATAGATAGGACGTTCCCAGTTGGCATTGGCAAGCATTTCGAGCATCATCAGTTCACTCTTGTAGAGGGCGCGTTTCGGGTTGCCGTTGGCGTCTCTAAGGGTGATTGTCATGTATTCGGGGATAGAATCGCCCAGAGCTTCCGGTATCTTCATGCCGGAGCGGCGTACGGCTTCTTTGTCCACCTTCATTACGATGCTGTCCGTAGGGATAAGCGGCAGTTGGATATCTTTTCCAGTCTTTTTGAGAAGCTCTTTCAACTGGTCGTTCTTACCGAGCATCCAACGGTTGATGATTTCCTTCAATCCGTATGGATTCTCACCGAAAATGGAGTGAACGAGTGATAATATGGTAGTGTCTCCCTGTGCAGCCAGTTCGTTTGCCTGTTTGAAATAGCTGTCGATAAAGGCCTTCATTTCCGTACGGATAGGGATATATTCATTTTGTCCTTCCACATATTCCACACGGTCCCAAGTGATAGGAAGCGACGGGGAATCGTAGGCCGGGCGTTTCATTTGGTCGATATACCAGTCTGTTTGCAAGTAACTTAGGTTACAGGTGCGGGCATCTGTACGGAAGCCTTCTGTTTCCTGGTTGTACCACAATGGGAAAGTATCATTATCACCATTGGTATAGATAATCGGATTTCCTTTTTCCTGTAAGGTCATCAGGTAGTTCTGTCCGAAGTCGCGGGCAACGAAGCGTCCGCTACGGTCGTGGTCATCCCAAGTCTGTCCCGCCATCTGGATGGGGACGAACAAACAGAGCACTGAAGCCAATACGGCTGCCGGAAGTTCCTGCATCTTACAGTATTCTCGCAGCATACGGATGATACCTGCCACTCCCATACCTACCCAGATGGCAAAGGCGTAGAACGAACCGGCATACGCGTAATCTCGTTCACGGGGCTGTGCAGGGGTTTGGTTGAGGTAGAGCACGATGGCGATACCTGTCATGAAGAACAGGAAGAAGACCACCCAGAATTGCTGGATACCCCGCTGGCTATGATAAGCTTGCCAGAAGAGTCCGATTAAGCCGAGAATCAGCGGCAGACAGTAGAATACATTGTGTCCTTTATTGTTTTTGAGATCCTGCGGAAGCAGTTCCTGATTACCTACCAGTAAGTTGTCGATAAACGGAATACCGGTGATCCAGTTGCCATGTTCAATTTCTCCGCTACCCTGTATGTCGTTTTGCCGTCCGGCAAAGTTCCACATGAAATAACGCCAGTACATGAAGTTCAACTGGTAGGAGAAGAAGAATTTGATATTTTCCCATTGGTTAGGCATGTTCACCATTACCATTTCTCCGCATTGGTCGTAAGGAACGTCATGCCCTTTGATGTCTACCCATTGCTTGTAGAGTGGTGCGTGTGACGAGCTGTACATACGCGGGAAAAACATATTCTGTGCATATTCGTATTCCACACGTCCGGGAAGTTCGATATAAGAGTCTTTTTCGTCGGGAGAAGTCTTTTCCTTGCGGACAAACTTGCTTCCTGCTTCCGACTGGCGCGGAATACAATAGCCGTCTTTTACGTCGAGTGCCACTTTCGAAGAGAAAGCAGGACCGTAGAAGAGCGGACGGGTTCCGTATTGTTCACGGCCGAGGTATTCGCCTAGGGTGAATATATCCTCCGGTGAGTTTTGGTCCATCGGAGTGTTGGCAGTAGAACGGATAACGATCAGTGCGTAAGAAGAATACCCGATCACGATCATCATGGTGCACAGCAAGGCTGTGTTCATGGTGCGGGCGGTGATACGCCATCTCTCTTTGATTTTAGCCTGTACACTCGGAGCAAGATAAAGTCCCAGTGCGGCAATAACCAAAATACCGATGATGATACTGCTGGCTCCGTGTCCGTAGAAGGGGATACCCAGCAAAGCAATCGTCAGGATAAAGGAGATAGCCATGCGCGCTTTGTTCTTTTCGGTGTAACTTTCGTATACACCCCAAATCAGAGCGGCCGCAAGCAGAATGATATAAACCACTACGCCCGAATTGAATGACATTCCGAGTCCGTTGACGAACAACAGTTCAAACCAGCCGCCTACTTTCACGATACCCGGTACGATGCCGTAAAGCACGGCTGCAACGAGCACCATTGAACCTAATAGCGCTATTAACGAACCTTTGGCGGTAGCATTCGGCGTTTTTTTGTAGTAGTATACCAATACGATGGCAGGCAGACAAAGCAAGTTCAATAAGTGCACACCGATACTCAATCCGGTCAGATAGGCGATGAGGATAATCCAACGGTCGCTGTGCGGCTGGTCGGCTACGTCTTCCCATTTCAGAATCAACCAGAAAACAACAGCGGTAAACAGGGAGGAGAAGGCATATACTTCACCTTCCACGGCCGAGAACCAGAATGTGTCACTGAATGTATAAACCAGTGCACCGATCAGTCCGCTACCCATCACTGTGATAAGCTGTCCTTTGGTGATATTGTTTTCGTCAGTGATAATCAGTTTGCGTACCAGGTGGGTGATGCTCCAGAAAAGGAACAGGATACAGGCGCCACTCATGAGAGCACTCATGTAATTCACCATTTTAGCAACAGTTGTTACGTCGGAAGCAAATTGAGAAAACAGATTCGCCACTAGCATGAAGAAAGGCGCGCCGGGCGGGTGTCCGACTTCCAGTTTATAGCCGGTGGTTATGAACTCCGGGCAATCCCAGAAACTTGCGGTCGGTTCTATTGTCAGGCAGTAGACGGTTGCCGCAATGATGAATGTAAGCCAACCCATAAGGTTGTTTACGGTTCTGTACTGTTTCATTAGCACTATCGTAGTTTATTCGTTAAAAACAAATTATGAGGTCGCAAAGATAGTGATTTGTAAGGATAATGAGGAAGAAAGTAAGAAATATTAAGTAACGGAGGGGTGATTTACTATCTCTTTCACTCTTCCGGAAGGCGGGAACTTGTGTGTTGGCAAGTAAGGAAATTATTTTTAGTCCTTTAATAAATAAGCTCTGGTGTATTAGAGATAAACTTCCTTTATCCTGTTAGTGAACTTCTTTTACCTTAATAACAAACTTCCTTTTCATTAGTCATAAACTATAATTCCAAGTTTTGTTTTTATAAATGAAACTTGCAATTATAAAAACAAAGCTTTCAATTTTATAAACGTAACTTGCGTTTATAGATTATCCTTAGTCAAGCATAACTTTCCTGTTAGAGAAGAACAAGTTTACTATTAATACAACGGAAGTTTACTATTAATAGCTTGGACGTTAGGTGTTAACACTTGTAATATCAGCTGTTAATGGTTGAGATTTCAGGTATTAATACTTGGGTTGCTGTATATATATGTTTGGGATATTGAATATGTGTATCCTTTAATGATGGTGATGATGTTCTCCTAAAACCCGATGAGGCAGTGTGCCGTGTCCCAATAGCTCGATGGGGCAGTTGAAGTTTCTTTCCAGCCATTCGGTAGTGACGCCCGTGTCCGGATGGTAATCCAGTGTTTCATTGACACAGGCGATGGATTTTACCTGTTGCAATACAGTGCCAATGTCGTGACTGACAAGGATAATGGCACATTCTTTATTGATTTCAGCCAATAACTCATAAAGGCGTGCTTCGAAACGTTTGTCGATATACGTGCTGGGTTCATCGAGAATCAACACTGCAGGGTCCGAGATGATGGCACGTCCTAACAAGGCACGTTGCAGTTGTCCACCGCTTAATTGTCCGATAGAGCGGCTTTCAAGCCCTTCAAGCCCCATGCGGGCGATAATCTGTTTGCCTTTCTCTCTCTGTTCGGGAGTGAACCGGGAGGTGAGCGACTTCTGTATGCTCAATCCGGACAGGATCACTTCTTCCACGGAAATAGGGAACTTTCGGTCTATGGTGCTATATTGCGGTAGGTAACCGAGGAAAAGCTGGGATTTCGCGGAAGAACTTTGGTGGGAGTTTTTGGCAGATGTTTCTGTCGAAGTCCCTTCCGTAGATGTTCTTATGGGAGCCTTCTCGGGAGTATGGAATATAATTTCTCCTCCGGTTGGTTTTAACAGACCGAGGATGCACTTTATAAGCGTTGTTTTGCCGCCTCCGTTCGGACCTATAATACCTAGAAAATCCCGTTCGTAGATGCTTAGATTAACATCGTGGAGAACAGTGTGACCGTCATATCCGGCGGAAAGATTCTTTATTTCGATTATTGGTTTTATCATTGGAAAGGGCTTGATTGGTTCTTTCTTTATACGTTTATTTGGTAGCAGCTTGCGGCGCAAGGGCTTTGGCTACATTCAGCATCTCTTCCTCCCAGTCATAACTTAACGGGTTGATAGGGACCACTTTCGTTCCGGTTTGCTGCGCGATGGTTTCCGCATTGCGTTTGTCAAACTCCGGTTGAACGAAGATAACGCCTACATTTTCCGCCTGACAGACGTCTATCAGGTCTTTCAGATGAGCGGGAGAGGGTTCTTTGCCTCCTTCTTCGATTGAAATTTGATGCAATCCGTAGTCGCGGGCGAAGTAGGAGAGAGCCGGATGATAAATCATGAAGGCTTTGGCTGCTTCGGGGACAGAGAGTTGTCGGCGAATCAGGCTGTCGGTGTGCTGGATGCGCTGACAGAGAGAATCGTAACGGTTTCTATAATATGGTTCGTTTGCTTTATCCAGTTGACTAAGGGCTTTGTAGGTGTTACCGGCGATGATTAAAGCATTACCGGTAGAATTCCATACGTGTGGCTCTACGGCGTGGATATGGCCGTCGTGACTGTTGTGGCCGTGGGCATGGCCATGGTCATCATTATTGAGTATGAGGTCGATTCCTTTCGAGGTGTCGAACACTTGGATATGGGGAGTATTGTTCATCAGGCGGTCCATCCAGGTTTGTTCGAAACCGATGTACCCGATGCGGAAATAGGCTTTGCTGTCTCCTAAAGAAACAAGTTGCTGGGGGATAGGATCGTATGTCTCCGGGCTGGAACCTTTGGGTACCATGCTGACTACTTTGAATTTATCTCCGGCAATAGCTTCGGTGAAATAACGTTGCGGTTCCAGTGTGACGGTTATCACCGGCTTTGTCTCGTCATCGTTACTTGCTTGGGAGGAACGTCCTGTGCAGGCTGCCATCAGGAGGCAGGCACCAAGAAGGAAAAGTGTTCTCATATCTTTTAGTTGTTGTTTCATGATTTTTTCTGTTTCGGGGTTTCAATCTTATCTTGTTTCTACTCTTGTTTCCGGGCCCGTAATATTTCCCGTTTACCACCCGGAGGCCCGGGGAGACGTTCTACTGTGAATCCGGCTGTCTGCAACATTCGGCGTACTACACCTTTGGCACAGTAGGTAGTCAGAATTCCGTCTCTATCTAATAAAACATAGAGACGGTTGAATAGTTCTTGCGACCACATTTCCGGTTGCTTTTCCGGGGCGAAGGCGTCGAAATAGACTAGGTTAAATGGAGAGTTCTCAACTCTCCATTTATTCACGTCCGTTTCTATTTTTCGTAAGGTGAAGTGCGGTGTAAGCTGCACGTCTTTTTCCCAGGGCGATGTATGAAGCTGCTTAAACAATTCGATAGCCGGTTGTTGTTCTTTTTCATCATTCGGGGTAAATTGCTCATCGGTTGCTGTCTGCTTCCGATGTATGGTAAGCTGCTCATCGCTGGAGATATATCCTAGCTGTTCTACTGTTTGCCAGTCTAGCGGATAGAGTTCCAGTCCTGTATAGTGTATATTTCGTCTGCTTCTTTCTGCTTCTTCAAGGGTGAGCCAAGCGTTTAGTCCTGTCCCGAAGCCGATTTCAAGAACACGTGGAGTAGCGGCAGGAGAGGCTTTCAGCCCCATATCGATGAAAATATGTTGAGACTCCGTGCGTGCCCCTTTCGTCGAATGATAATGTTCATTCAATTCCGGAACAAACAGAGTAGCGCTCCCGTCATCGGTTCTCTCAATTATTCTTTCCATCACTCAATCTTTAATACTTAATACCTAATACTTAAAAAAGACCTCTACCCCGCCATAGCATCCCAGGCACTTTCGAGCACATACAGGAGAAGGATATAACGTATCAGTTTGCCGACAAACATGGAAACAATAGTAAGCCATGTGTTGCTTCGCATAAATCCCAGTGCAATGGCGATCACCTCGCCAATGGCAGGAAGAAAGGTAAAGAATGCCATCAATGCCCCTTTCCCTTGCAGGAATTTCACCATTTTGTCTACCTTTTCTTTCTTTACCTTGAAGTATTTCTCAATCCAGCTAACTTTACCCAGACGTCCCATGTAGTAACAAGTCATTCCGCCCACTGTATTGCCCAGAGTGGCGGATATCAGACAGGCTATCGGGGGCAAGCCGAGCTTCACCAATGCCACCAATACCAGTTCGGAACTGAAAGGCACGATGCTCCCAGCCAATAAAGCCGAGATGAATAATCCCGGAAGTCCCCATTCTATGAGGAGTTGTATCATTGAATCTACAAAAGCGTCCATATATTAAAAGCAAATAAGAGGATGAGGCCGACCAATGAAATGATAAAGAACACATTCGAACTTTTACTATTGGTCAGTACAAAGAAATGTCCGATCAGGATGCTGTTGCTTATGATAAGCAAAGGCAGCAGGGCACTGCAATATATCGGTTGCAAGGCAATCAGCAGGAACAGGAAGAGCGTCAGGTCTATCAAAAACTGGAGATAGGCACGTGTGCGTATCTTATCCTCAAATCCGGCAGCGATGCAATGGACAGCACTGACGATAAACATCACGAGCAGATAGCCCAGTATAGCCAATTCCCAGGGTTGAAGGATTTGTAAGTTAAAGACTTCTCCGAAAGCTAATAGCTGGTTGAAAGGGCGGTAGAACAACTCCATCTCGTTATAGAAGAAGGCGTGTCCGAACAGCATCCAGTAGGGCAGCATCCATCCGAGCAGCGCGCCGCAGAAACTACGCGGAGTGAGCGACTGGAAACGGTAGGCTTCGAGCAACCAAAGCACCGAGAGGATGGTGAGCTGTGGGAAAAGAATACTTCCCGCTCCGATAAAGAAGAAGGAATAGAATAGATAGCCCGCAGCTTGAGCTTGCTGATAGCTTTTAAACAGAAAATAAATGGAAATAAGAGAACCGAGGGCGACAATGTCTCCTATGTATAGTAAATGCATTCCCGGACAAACGGTGACTAGCAGGAAATAAATAGCTGTCTGCATGGAAGCCCTCATGCGGATAATGCTGAACTGGTTGTTCAGCTCTATCAGAAAATAGCCGATGATTGCGTAAACCAGAAAGCTGACAATTCGTTCTGCCCATCCCGGAAGCAGTAGATCGCGGGTGGATTGCAAGAAAGAAGAGCTGTCCTTGGGTGTTGTTGAGGCTATGGAGTCGGGAAATAAAAAGTAAGTCAACACCCAGCATAGGGCGCAGATAAAGATAACGGCAGGCAGGGTCCACCGTCCTGCCGTCACTTGACTTTGTAGTCTTTTATTTCTCATTTGTCTGTCAGTTCTTTTGCCGCCCGGCGGGCATATATCATCGCTTTGTAGGATCTATATGCCGTGCAAATAGGGGATTTATGCCTGCTGTGGCGTATCATTACAGGTTGTTTCTTACAAATCAAATCCGATGTCGCGGCGGAAATACTTCTTGTCGAAGTCGATCATGTCTGCCACTTTGTAGCTCTGTGCCAATGCTTCTTCTTTCGTTGCACCGTAAGAGCAAACGGCAATCACACGTCCTCCGTTCGTTACCACTTGTCCGTCTTTCATGGCTGTTCCGGCATGGAAGATGATGCTGTCGGTGGCGGCAGCCTGTTCCAGTCCGCTGATAGGGAATCCTTTTTCGTAGGCTTCGGGGTAACCACCGCTGACAAGAATGACGCAGCCGGCCGAACGTGGGTCCATCACCAGTGTTTTCTCGTTCAGGTTGTCTGCCGCTGTGCCTTCAAGCAACTCTACGAAGTCGCTTTGGATGCGCAACATCACGCTTTCTGTTTCCGGGTCGCCCATGCGGACGTTGTATTCGATAACCATCGGTTCACCTTTCACCTTGATAAGACCGAGGAAGATGAAACCTTTGTAGGTGATCTTTTCTTCTTTCAGACCATTGATGGTCGGTTCGATGATGCGTGTGCGTACTTTCTCCATATATACTTCATCAGCAAACGGAACCGGAGTAACGCTACCCATACCGCCTGTATTCAATCCTTTGTCGCCTTCACCGATACGTTTGTAGTCTTTCGCCACAGGGAGGACTTTGTAGTTGTCTCCGTCTGTCAGTACGAATACAGAGCACTCGATACCGCTCAAGAACTCTTCAATCACAACGGTTGCCGATGCGGAACCGAACATGCCGCCGAGCATTTCTTTCAGTTCTTTCTTCGCTTCATCCAGCGTAGGAAGGATGAGAACTCCTTTCCCGGCACAAAGGCCATCAGCCTTCAATACATAGGGAGCTTCCAACGTTTCGAGGAAAGCGAGGCCCTCTTCGAGGTTTTCGGAAGTGATGCTTTTGTAGCGAGCTGTCGGGATGTTGTGGCGCATCATGAAGCCTTTGGCAAATTCCTTGCTGCCTTCCAGTTGCGCTCCTTGAGCCGAAGGACCGATCACGGCAATATGCTTTAGCTCCGGACGGTTTTGGAAGTAATCGTAGATTCCTTTTACCAACGGATCTTCGGGACCTACTACTATCATTTGGATGTTCTCCTTTAGAGCAAAAGCACTGATTGCTTCAAAATCGGTTGCTTTGATGTTGACATTCTCGCCTACGGCAGTTGTTCCGGCATTTCCCGGAGCAATGTATAGTTTTTCAACTTTCGGACTTTGGGCAATTTTCCATGCCAGTGCATGTTCGCGGCCGCCCGAGCCTAGTAATAATATCTTCATCTTTGTATTGTTATGGATTTATACTGTTATCTATGATTTGTATGGATACGGTGGTGTCTTTGTCAGTTTTATAGGTTCTGCTCAAAGTACCGGGTGATTTTCTCATGCAGATGTACACGGTCGCGTCCTGCTACGTTGTGCTTGTGGCACGGGTAGATAAACAGGTCGGGATAAGTGCGGGCATCTACACAAGCTTTCATGAACGACAGGGTGTGCTGTGGCACGCAAGTGTCGTCGTGGTCGTCGTGAATAATCAATAGGTGACCTTTCAGTTGGCCGGCAAGGTTTTTCAGGTTACATTCTTTGTAGCCTTCCGGGTTGCTTTCCGGTGTATCCATATAGCGTTCGCCGTACATCACTTCATAATACCCCCAGTCGATTACCGGGCCTCCGGCAACGCCTACTTTGAATATTTCCGGGTAACGAAGCATCAGGGCGGTAGTCATGTGTCCTCCGAAGCTCCATCCGTGTACGCCGATGCGTTCGCTGTCTACGTAGGGGAGGGATTTCAGGAATTCAACACCTTTTACCTGGTCTTTACCTTCTTCGATGCCAAGACGGCGGAAGGTGGCATTTTCAAATGCCAGTCCACGGTTGCTGCTGCCACGATTGTCGATGGTAAACATGATATAGCCTTTACCTGCCATGTATGTGTCCCATCCGCGTGCGCCGTTTTGCCATCCTCCGGTGACGCATTGCGCGTGAGGACCTCCGTAGACGTATACGATGACGGGATATTTCTTGGCCGGGTCAAAGTTGGCCGGTTTCATCAGGCGGTAATGCAGGTCGGTGGTGCCGTCTGCCGCTTTGATTGTTCCGGTTTCGATGCTTGGCATTTGGTAGCCTTCGTAAGGGCTTTCAGCAGTCAGCAGATTGGCTGTTTCTTTGAAGTTTTTGGTGTCTACCAGGTTGATGATGCGAGGCTGGTCTTTTGTTGAATAACGGTCGATAAGATAAGTGCCGGAAGCGCTAAGCATGCCGCTATGTTCGCTTTCTTTGCAGTTCTCGAACGGTTGGCTTATCTTTCCATTGCTCACGTTTACAGCGAAATGTCCGCTTCTCAAGCCTTCTACGGCTGTGAAGATGATTTCTTTACGCTTTGTGTTGAATCCCAGGACGTCGCTGACCAGCCAGTTGCCTTTGGTCAGTTGTTTGACTTTGCCGGCCTGGAAATAAGTACCACCGTTGGCGCTGTTATAAGTTTCACCTTTCATGTTAGCTGCATCGGCATCAAAGAGATAAAGATGGTTGTAGCCGTCACGCTGACTTTGATAGATGAACTTGGTAGGGTCCCACGGCAAAAATACGATTGCGTTTTGCGGCTCCACGTATTTAGGATGCATTTCTTCGTAGAGAACGCCCATCGGCTCTCCTGTTTCTGCGTTATACTGGCAAAGTTTGGCGTGGTTCTGGTCACGGTTTACTTCAATCAGGTAGAGGCTTTTTTCATCCGGTGACCAGCTGATATTGGTGAAATAACGGTCTGTGGGATCACCTGCGTTCAGATAAATGCTTTTACCGGTAGCAGGGTTGTAAATGCCTACTTTTACCTGATGGCTCGTCATGCCTGCCATCGGATAACGTACATTGTTCACTTCGCCTACGCGTGCAGTGATGTCTACAAGCGGGTATTGTGTTACCATGCTCTCGTCCATACGGTAGAAAGCGAGCAGGTTGCCTTTCGGGCTCCAGAAAGTGCCTTTGTTGATACCGAATTCATTGCGGTGTACCGTCTGTCCGCAAACGATGCCTTCGGGTTCATTAGTTACCGCTTTTTCGTTCACATACAGATTGTTACCTATCGTGTATGCCACGTTTCCACTGGCTGCGCAATAGTCTTCATTATCTGCTCCGTCTTTGGGTTTGAGAGTGCTGACAACTTGATTTTTCTTGAAATCATATACAATGAACTTTCCTGCTATCTTGAATAGCATTTGTGGCTTATCGGCCCATGGGAAACTGACGGAATACAGGTGTGATAACTTTCCTGCCTTGTTCTCTTCAAGCACTTTGTTGATCTGTTCACGAGTGATAACCATTGTTTCCTTTCCCGTTTTGGGTTGGATAGAATAAAGGGTATCTACGCCCGGCTTGATACATTCGTCACCCCACCATTGCAGTCCGTACAGGTTGTCTGCATAGCGGTAACTCTCGCCACCCGGAATCAATTCTTCCAGTGTCGGCTTTTTGGTTTCTTGTGCCATAACATTGAATCCGATTGGTAGTGCCAACAATAAAAGCATGGCTCTTTTTCCAATTTTACTCATTGCTCTTTTCTTTATTATTTGTTTTTAAATCCTTCTATTTTTACTCTGTCCAAGGGAGTCTGCTTTATTTGAATGGCAGCACTCAACTTGGCGAAAGCGGTGAATAGGTCGTCAAATTGCTTCTCGTAGCTTTCTCTGTCGGAGGATATGTCCTCTTCCAAGTATTCAATCCTTTTCCTCAATTCTTCCAATTCCTGTTTCGGAGCATGGGAGAGCAGGTATTGACGCATGTGGACGAAGGCATCCATAATATTAATACTGACTTCAATAGCACGGGGACTTTTCAGAACTCCAGATAACATTGCTACACCTTGTTCTGTAAAAGCGTAAGGCATTTTGCGAGTACCACCCCAACTTGATATTCCATTTTGGAATATCAAGTTGAACTCGTCTTTATTTAATTGAAACATGAATCTTGCAGGAAATCGTTCGATGTTTCGTTTAATGGCTTTATTGAAGTTACCTGTGGTAACTTCATACATCTCCGCCAAATCAAAGTCCAACATAACTTTTTGACCTCTGATCTCATAAATTTTATTTTCAATGATAACAATGTCGTTCATTTTTTCTTTAATTGGTTGCTATCATAGATAGCTTATTGGCGAAAATGTTATTTGAACTTGAGGTTGCAATTTGTGACCTCAAGTTGGTTATCAGGGTGTTAATGAGTGTGTGATGTTATAATGTGTCATTAACTATTGAATGGTTTATTCCTCTTCCTTCTTCGGAATCCTCGGCTCCCGGTTCCCCCTAAATTCTCTTGGCCCTCTTGAATCTCTTCCTCCACGAAACTCTCCCCGCGGCTTTCTATCTCTGTCACCTCCTTTGAACTCACCACCTTCTCTGCGCGGCTTGTATTCTCCCTCTCTGCGAGGTCTGGATTCACCATCCCGACGCGGTTTGAACTCACCTTCGCGGCGTGGCTTAAATTCTTTTCTTTCTCTGAATCTTGGAGCCTGTTCTCCTTCAGCCTCTTTCTTTTCTTCTCCCTCTTCCTGGCTCTTGAACTCTTTGTATTTTCCGTCAAAAATCTCATATTTACGGAACTCACACTCCAACGGTCCATTGAACAAAGGAACTTTCTGACTTGCTTTCAGACCAATCTGGTCGAAACACTCTTCCCGATAAGAAAGCACCCATGCTTCGTTTCCTACAAACGCATGTTTCAGACGTTCACCGATCATCTGATAAAGTCCAAGCAAATCATTAGTGGAAATACGTTCACCGTATGGCGGGTTAGTGATGATAATCGACTTCTCCTGCGGCTGTTCAAACTGCTGGAACGGTTGCAGCTTCAGCACGATATCTTTCGATACACCGGCAGCTTTTATATTATGAGTCGCAATCTCATTAGCTTTCGGATTGTTATCGTATCCGTAAATCTTATGAGCAAATTCGCGCTCCTGACTGTCATCATTGTAAATCTCATCGAACATATCCGCATCGAAATCTACCCATTTCTCAAAAGCAAATCCTTTACGGAATACTCCCGGAGCGATATTCTTAGCAATCAGTGCCGCTTCAACAGGGATAGTACCCGAACCACACATCGGGTCGATCAAATCACATTCTCCGCGCCATCCGGTCATTAGAATCATGCCGGCAGCCAATACCTCATTTAACGGGGCTTCTACTGCTTCCTGGCGATAACCGCGACGGTGAAGTGATTCTCCGGACGAGTCCAAAGACAACGTACAGGTAGTCTGTGCAATATGAATATTCAGAAGTACATCCGGATTGTTGATACGTACCGACGGACGTTTTCCTGTTTTATCACGGAAATAATCCACAATCGCATCTTTCACCTTATACGAAACGAATTTCGAATGGCGGAACTCATCGCTGAATACTACTGCATCGATAGCGAACGTCTTGTTCACATCGAGATATTCTTCCCATGGAATAGCCTGTATTTGATTATAAACCTCATCGGCATCTTTGGCTGTAAAGTTTTTAATTGGTTTCAGGATACGGATGGCGGTGCGAAGGCAAAAATTCGCCTTATACATCATACGTTTATCTCCTGTGAATGAAACCATGCGGCGTCCTATTTGAATGTCGTTGGCTCCTAATGCTGTCAGTTCTTCTGCAAGTATCTCTTCCAGTCCCTGGAAAGTCTTGGCTATCATCTCGAATTGTTCGCTCATATAGATTCTTTTGATTTTATTTTTTTGCTTTAGTTTGTACGATTCTTGCTCCTGCAGGAACATTCTCCGTTACCCAGATATTACCGCCTACGGTTGCGTCACGTCCGATGGTGATTCTTCCCAAAATAGTGGCGTTGGAATAAACAATCACATTGTCTTCCAGGATCGGATGGCGGGGGATTCCCTTGATTGGTTTTCCGTCGGCATCCAGCGGGAAACTCTTGGCTCCTAGTGTGACGCCCTGATATAGCTTGACGTTATTTCCGATAATACTCGTGGCACCGATAACGACACCCGTACCATGGTCGATAGTGAAGTGAGTGCCAATCTTTGCGGCCGGATGGATATCAATTCCCGTTTCGCTATGCGCCATCTCCGTGATGATGCGGGGAATCAAAGGAACACCCAGTTCCAGCAGTTCATGCGCGATACGGTAATTGCTGATCGCTTTAATAGCCGGATAGCAGAAAATTACCTCTCCATAACTTTCGGCAGCCGGATCGCCGTTATAGGCGGCTTCCACATCCGTTGCCAGTATTCTTCTCATGGCAGGTAGCTTACTGATGAATTTAGCAGCAAGACGTGCAGCCTCTTCCCGTTTCGAGTCGGAGCAGACGTTGCATTTCCCCTCTATGGAAGTGCTAAAACACAATCCGGCCAGGATTTGCTCACAAAGTAAGTCAAACAATTTTTCAATGTTGACGCCGATGTGATAATTAATTGTCCGGCTGTTAATAGTAGAATTTCCGTAGTATCCGGGGAAGAGAATGGAGCGTGAAAGCTCAATAATTTCATACAAGACTTTAGCAGAGGGCAGTGGTTCGCCATCTTTGTGCTGATGAAACAGTCCTTTATAAGATTCGCTTTCCGATAGCTCATCGACTGCCTGTGTCAAAATGTGGGTGAAGTTCAGTGGACTCATTAGGTCAGTTACTCATATTTATATGGGCACAAAGGTATTAAAAAAATAATAAAATTCGCTGGGATTCAGGATAAATAATGTATTTTTGTCACATTCAAAACATGACATGAATAAGGGGACTGATGAATCGGAAGACTGCTATGAAACTATTTGGACTGTTGGGGTTGTTGATGTTGTTGAGTTGCGGATATGCTGATAGACACCGCAATAACTCTTCGTGCGAACAGGTGTTGGTTGATTCTCTGGAAGTTCGTGTACAGGATTCTTTGTTTTCCAATGTGCATTATTCCCGCTCACAGGTGCTTGACGCACTGACACAGGCGCAAGATTCCCAGGTCTATTATCGTTTGCTTGCCCTTTATGGGAAAACATTCTTTGTCTCTTCCGATTTTGATTCTATACTCTATTACAATCGCCGGGTAAAGGAATTTTTCCGCAATGCTTCCCAATCTTCTGAATCTCTCCAATCTCCACAATGGAATGATGTATTATCCGATGTTTATAATATCGAAGGCAACGTGTGGATGCAACTGAACCGCCCTGATTCTGCAATTACCGACTATAAGAAAGCTTACGAATATCGCCTCAAAGGAAGGAAACTGCACCTGCTCCCGGATATTTGTATCAATACTGCTGATGCCTACCTGCATCGCAGTGACTTGGCACACACTGCTTCGTATTATCGTCGTGCCCTGTTTCTCTGTGATTCGCTAAACTTGTCCGAGCACGCGAAATTCCCTGTCTACTACGGATTAGGGCAAACCTACATGGAACTGCGGGATTTCGATTTATCCAATCATTACTATGAATTGGCCGGACAGTATTTCGATGAAATGAACGTGAGCGAACGATGGACTTATCTCAACAATCGCGGTAATCATTATTATTACCGGAAAGACTATCAAGAAGCCTTGAAATATATGCGCAGGGCCAATGTGCTCGTCTCTTCTTATCCGCAGATGGTGTTTGAACAGAATTTTATCAAAGTAAACCTGGGAGAACTGTACCTGCTGACTGACAAACTGGACTCCGCACAGTCCTGTCTGGACGAGAGTTATCGGTTCTTCTCCGATATACAGCATAACTCGGCTGTACATTACATCGAAACCCAGATGATTGAACTGGCATTGAAGAAAGGAAATATAGCTCAAGCGAAAACAATGATTGCCCGGACTACTCCTGTCGGGCATCTTGACGCCAATATGCTGACTATACGCAATCAGTATCTACAACATTATTTTGAACAGATTGGTGATTACCGTCATGCCTATGAGTATCTGAAACGCGATTGTCATCTGGATGATTCCATTCGTAGCGAACGAATACAGATGCGTGTTGCCGAACTGGATATGCGCTACCGGCAAGATACAATCGTGCTTCGTAAAGAAATGCAGATTCAGCGACAGGCAGGAGAGATGAGGGTGCTCAAATTGAGCGTATTTATCTGGGTGCTTGTCTGCGTGCTGCTTGTGGCGGGAGTAGTGGTGGTTGTCTGGTATATGCGTAAAAAGAGGGAGTTTCTTCGTCAGCGTTTCTTCCAGCAAATCAACCGGGTTCGCATGGAGAACTTGCGGAGCCGTATTTCTCCTCATTTCACTTTTAATGTATTGGGACGTGAAATCAACCAGTTTAACGGCTCGGAAGAGGTGAAACATAATCTGATGGAGCTGGTGAAGTATCTTCGTCGGAGCCTCGAACTGACCGAGAAGTTGAGTGTATCCTTGCAAGATGAACTGGATTTCGTGCGTACATACATCGAATTGGAGCGCGGGCGTGTGGGGGAAGAGTTTATTGCGACAGTCACAGTGGAGGACGGATTAGATGCAACCCGCATCATGATTCCTTCTATGATTGTACAAATTCCGGTAGAAAATGCGATTAAGCATGGGCTGGCGGGAAAGGACGGAAAAAAGGAACTAAGTGTATATGTTTCCCGTGAAACAAATGGGATTCGCATGACGATTACTGACAACGGACGCGGATATCTTCCGCAAGTGGCTTCCGCCACACGGGGGACTGGCACAGGGCTGAAAGTGCTTTATCAGACCATCCAATTACTGAATACAAAGAATAAAAGTGATAAAATACGTTTTGATATAACCAACAGAAGCGATGGACAAACCGGTACGCAAGTGTCGGTATATATCCCGTTTCGTTTTTCTTATGATTTATGATGGAGACAGAAGAAAAGTATAAGGTAGTCATCGTTGACGATGAACGTACAGCGATTGATGCTTTGCGCCGCGAGTTAGAGCCCTATCGTGAATTTGAAGTAAAAGGAATTGCAGGGAATGGTGCAAAGGGTAAAAAGATGATTATGGAGTTGCATCCGGATTTATTGTTCCTCGATGTGGAGCTTCCGGATACATTGGGGCTTAACCTGCTAAGTGAAATTAGAGAGGATATTTTGTGGGATATGAAGGTGGTGTTTTACACCTCTTATGATAAATACTTGCTTCAGGCATTGCGTGAGTCGGCTTTCGACTTCCTGTTGAAACCTTTTGAAGCGGAAGACCTGAAAGTGATTATGGAGCGTTACCGGAAGGCGATGACCTCTGCTTCGCTTCCTCTTTTGCCTTCTTTTGCCTCTTCTATCAGTGCATTAATGCCACAACAGGGCATGTTTATGATTAGCACAGTGACGGGTTTCAAGCTTTTACGCCTGGAAGAAATCGGCTTTTTTGAGTATCTGAAAGACAAACGTCAATGGCAGGTAGTCTTGTTTAATCAGACTCGCCTGAATTTGAAACGGAATACAAAAGCAGAAGATATTATCAGTTATTCACAAGCTTTTGTGCAGATTAGCCAATCGGCTATTGTAAATGTTAATTATCTGGCAATGATTGATGGTAAGTGTTGCCAGCTTTATCCGCCTTTCCATGATAAGAACGATCTGATGATTTCCCGAAGTTATCTAAAAGAACTGCAAGAGCGTTTCTTTGTTTTGTAATGTAGACCTTATAAATTGCAATACGCCACTTCTTCAGCAGAAGCGGCGTATCTTTTTTTGTTAGAATATTAGAATGAGAGAGAGTTTATGTTACATATTTGTATTATCCATCGTAACGGTCATTTCGGGTACCAGTACGTAGGCTTGTTTTTTAGCGTTCCATTTATAATAATTGGTAGTAACGGTCTTGCCTTCATACATATAGTTGATGCGTAGGTCTTTTTCCCATTCGTCCTTGCTGCTATTCCACTTTAAGGCTTCGCTTTCAATCATACGTTTATTGTCATCGTACTTGTAGTTGTACTTCATGTAGTTGGCAAGTGTGTTTCCGTCCATTTTGTAAACGGTCTGTCCCACTGTCATACCATTCTCTTCGATTGGATTATAAATCAATTGATTGTCGTAGCTACGTGCAGAAGTAGCAAGCGATACAACAAGAAGAGCTGCAGATAAAACGAACATTTTTAAAGATACTTTTGCTTTCATGGCTATTTAAATTTTTGAGTTATACTTTCATTTGTCTATCAAATGCATTAGTTTTTCGCTGCAAATCTACATATTAATTTGGTATTTATGCATTTTAGAAGATAAAAGATTATCAAAATGTCAATAGGTAGGGCGGGAGATGAGTTGCTTTTTGCCAAGATTGGTGACAAAAAAATATCCGGCAGTCAATCTGCCGGATATAGAATGAATCACTTCGTCGAAAAAGGATTCCTTTTTCTAGCTTTCTGGATAATGAGTTAAATAATGTTATTACCTATACTTGCTTCTATTTTGTAAGCGGAAACCCCGGATAAGGTGGAGTCACTCTGCGCAATTAGTATCTAAAAGATAGCAATTCCTTATTAAGGTGGCCTTTATTCACTTAATGGTTTAATGTGCCTCAAGCCAGTTTTTGCCCCATCCGCAATCTGCTTTCAAGGGGACGTGCATGCGGTATGCTTTCTCCATTTCTTCAATGACAATTTCTTCTACGCGCTCTTTTTCATTGACGGGAACGCTGAAGTTTAATTCGTCATGTACTTGCAGGATCATTTTGGCTTGTATTCCTTCGGTTTGGAACCGTTGATAGATACGTGCCATTGCTACTTTTATAATATCTGCCGCACTTCCCTGGATAGGGGCGTTGATGGCATTTCGTTCCGCATATCCGCGTACAACGGCATTCCGGGAATTGATGTCCGGCAAAAAGCGCTTCCGATGGAAAATTGTTTCTACATAACCTTTTTCCTGGGCCACCTGAATACTTTTGTCCATATAGGCTTTCACTCCCGGATAAGTTTCAAAGTAACCGTCGATCAATTCTTTGGCTTCTTTGCGGTCTACATTCATCCGTTCGGCAAGACCAAATACGGATATGCCATAGATGATACCGAAATTGGCAGTCTTGGCTTTACGGCGCATGTCGGAACCTACATCTTTCAGATCAATCTTATAGATTTTGGCAGCGGTGGCAGCATGAATATCGTGGTTGCTAAGGAAAGCATCAATCATATTCTTATCCTCGCTAAGGTGTGCCATAATACGCAATTCGATCTGCGAATAGTCGGCAGAGAAGAAGAGGCAGCCTTCATCGGGGATGAATGCTTTACGGATTTCTTTTCCATTCTCGTCGCGGATAGGGATATTCTGTAAGTTCGGGTTACTTGAACTAAGGCGTCCCGTAGCGGTTACAGTCTGGTTGAAAGAGGTATGCACCCTTCCTGTGCGTGGGTTGATAAGTAGGGGAAGCGCATCGATATACGTGCCCAATAGCTTTTTCAGTCCGCGATGTTCCAGAATCTTTTCTACCACAGGATGTTTATGCCGGAGGCTTTCGAGCACTTCTTCCGAGGTGACATACTGCCCGGTCTTGGTCTTTTTCGCTTTTTCTATAATCTTCAGTTTGTCAAACAAGACTTCGCCGACTTGCTTGGGTGAAGCGATGTTGAAGGTCTCACCAGCCAGTTCGTAAATCTCTTTTTCGATTTGCTCCATCTGGGCGGTGAAATGAGCGGATGATTGTTGCAGTGCTTCCGTGTCCAGCAATACTCCGTTCCGTTCGATATTGACCAATACCGGAACAAGCGGCATTTCTATATCATAGAATAAACGTTCGGCGTCATTCTCTTTCAGCTCTTTCTCCAATACGTTTTTCAGTTTCAGAGTGATGTCCGCATCTTCGCAAGCGTACAGATATACATCTTTCGGGTCGAGGTCGCGCATGTTCTTCTGATTCTTTCCTTTGGGGCCTATCAGTTCGTCAATATGGATGGTCTGATAATGCAGATAAATTTCTGCCAGGTAATCCATACCATGACGAAGCTCCGGTTGAAGAACATAGTGAGCGATCATCGTATCGAAAAGCGGACCTTTTACTACTGCACTATAATTCTGAAGAACGATCATATCGTACTTGATATTCTGTCCGACTTTTAACGAATTCTCATTTTCGAAGACCGGGCGGAACTCCTTTACGATTTTTAACGCTTCGTCCCGATCTGATGGAACAGGAACATAAAATGCTTCATTTTCGGCAATGGAAAAACTCATTCCGACCAATTCGGCATCCATTGGTTCGGTTCCGGTGGTTTCCGTATCTAACGAGAGAATTTTAGATGTAAGTAACTTTTGAATAATTTCTCTTCTTTTCTCCTCTGTATCAATGAGTTGATAGTTGTGTGGCTGCGATTCTAACGTCTCTAGATTTGATTTTTTTGCTTCATTCGGTTCATTGGGCGTGAAATTCGCAAACAAATCGCCTTGTATTCCGCCTCCTTCTTCGGGAAAAAGTGGAAGAGGAGAGGGGGCGCTTTTTCCGGTGGCGACTTTGCTTCCGGGAGTGGAGGTTATTCCATTTCCGGAAACTTCTTTTTTTAGTACCCGATCGATGAGCGTTCTAAATTCCAATTCTTCGAAAATGCTGCGAAGTGAATCTTCGTCTGCTTCTTCGCGGACAAGAGAATCCATTTCAAGTTGGATGGGCACATCGATTTTAATCGTGGCGAGGAATTTCGAGAAAGTAATCATTTCCCGGTTCGTTTCCACTTTTGTTTTCAGTGCACCTTTCAGTTGGTCGGTATGCTCTAATAAATTTTCGATGCTTCCGAATTCGGAAATCAGTTTTTGAGCAGTCTTTTCTCCTACTCCGGGACATCCGGGGATATTATCCGAAGAGTCGCCCATCAGTCCGAGCATGTCAATCACTTGTGCCGGAGACTGAATGTCAAACTTGGCTTTCACTTCTTCAACACCCATCACTTCGAAACCTCCTGTGTGCTTGGGACGGTACATAAATACCTTGTCGCTTACCAACTGCCCGTAATCTTTGTCGGGAGTCATCATATAGGTGGTGATACCCTGACGACCGGCTTCGGTGGCGAGCGTACCTATCACGTCGTCGGCTTCGTAGCCTGCAACTTCCAGAATAGGGATGCGGTAAGCACGAATAATATCCTTTATAATAGGTACGGAAAGGCGGATCGCTTCCGGAGTTTCTTCACGCTGCGCTTTATATTGTTCGAAAGCTTCGTGGCGGAAGGTAGGTCCTGCAGGGTCGAAGGCTACTCCTATATGAGTGGGATTCTCTTTTTTCAGCACTTCTTCGAGGGTGTTTACAAAACCCAGTATAGCTGAAGTGTTGAATCCTTTGGAATTGATTCTTGGGTTCTTGATAAAGGCGTAATACGCCCGGTATATCAGTGCATAAGCGTCTAAAAGAAATAATTTATTACTTGAATCCATAGATTTAATTAATTTTTCATGGTAAAAGTACAAAAAAATACGGTATTCAGCGTTTTATTATTACTTTTGTGCTCAAATTGTGTAATTAATGGACAGCATCTCACTCATCAGAACTCCGATTGAAGCAGAACTGAGAGACTTCAAAGAACTTTTTGATAGTTCTCTCTCCAGTTCAAATGCATTGCTCGATAGTGTCGTATCTCACATACGGCAGAGGAATGGTAAAATGATGCGTCCTATTCTTGTTTTGCTGGTGGCACGTCTTTATGGTGCTGTATGTCCTTCCACCCTTCATGCGGCTGTTTCATTGGAGCTCCTTCATACAGCCAGTTTGGTGCATGACGACGTCGTGGATGAAAGTACCGAACGCCGTGGACAACTCTCGGTGAATGCTATCTTTAATAATAAAGTAGCCGTGCTGACGGGCGACTATCTACTGGCAACCAGCCTGGTGCATGCCGAACTGACGAATAGTCACCGCATTATTCAACTGGTGTCTACTCTTGGACAGGATCTTGCTGACGGCGAGTTGCTTCAGCTTTCAAATGTAAGTAATCATAGCTTTTCTGAGGAGGTTTACTTTGATGTAATTCGTAAGAAGACTGCCGCTCTTTTTGCCGCCTGTACGAAAGCTGCCGCTTTTTCGGTAGGTGTAGGGGAGGGAGAAGCCGAACTAGCCCGTTTGTTGGGCGAATATATTGGTATCTGCTTCCAGATAAAAGATGATATTTTCGATTACTTTGATAATAGAGAGATTGGCAAACCGACAGGTAATGATATGCTTGAAGGTAAACTGACATTGCCCGCTTTGTATGTATTGAACACGACAAAAAATGATGAGGCGCAAGAATTGGCAATCAAGGTAAAGGAGGGTACAGCTACTCCCGATGAAATTGCCCGTTTGATCTCGTTTATCAAAGAAAACGGGGGTATTGAATATGCCGTTCAGACGATGAATGTCTATAAGCAAAAGGCTTTTGATTTACTGGCTTCTTTGCCGGAATCTGATATTTGTGTAGCTCTCCGGGCTTACTTGGATTACGTGGTAGACCGCGAAAAATAGTTACTTCCTGTGCCTGCCCAGGAGTGAATAGCACGATAATAATCGATCCCAATCTTCTATCTTTCCCGATTTCATCGCTTTTCCTAAAAGGAAACTCTTGTCTATTTCTTCAGCTGTATGAAGATCTAACGAACATAATTGGGCTGCTTGTTCTATGTACTTCCAGGCTTGTTCCTTGCTGATGTGCCCGCATGTTTGGGAGGCGCGCGCCAAGCTGACAAGCAATCCCATGTCCCATCCGATAATCCCTTTTTCTAAGTCATTTATCCATATAATCGGGTCTCTTCTTTCTTCTGTATATTTCACGAATTTGTATAGATTCTTTCCTTGCCGGATGAAGCGTTCTACTCCGAAAAAGCGCTTTTGGATGATACTTTCGAACTCGTTGATGTTCTCTGTGGAGAGTAAGCAGGGGAGCATAATCTGGTAGGAGACTCTGTCTCCTTCGTTAATCAGGAACTGGAATAATCCGGTGACGGACTCGGTATCGGTGCAGTGGAACTCTTCTGCCAGCAGTCTGGATAGCTTTTGGGGATGGACTCCGGTCTCCATGGAGTTGAGATAGAAGCCTCGCAGTCCAGCTTCCATATAACCGATGCGTAGCCCCTTCTTTTTCTCTGTTCCGAGGATGAGATTCAGAGGGTTGTGATTGAATCGTAAGGTTCTCGTGTAAGCGTCCATCCTTAATACCTCCATAAAGTTCATGAAAAGCGTGAGAACTGTTGCCATGTATTTTCCTGAGGCTTCGGCAAGCCGTTATGAGTATACAAGCAACAGTCCCACGCTCCATTCGATATATAACAAAATTATATACATGAAGGTGCGTGAGACCCGTTTGCTTATTACCATTCATAACTTTGAATTTTGCCGAATTCCAGGAACTGGTAATAAATGAAACGTTCTCTAATATAACTAATTAGCTATATTTTCATCGCTAAACCGTTTACAAAGATAATTGTTTTTCCGAATTGTCCAGTAACTATGTTTAGTTTTTCTTAAATAAAAAATACCGCGTCGATTCCCGTGATACGGGAGTCGCGCGGTAAGGCGTATTTGATTGCTAATGTAGCCTTTAATTTTTAGAAGAACTTGATTTCTTCGCCTTTGATGTCGGAAAGGAGGAGGTTGGCTAAACGGCTGGTTCCCAAGCGGAACAGTTGATTATCCAGCCATTCTTCACCTAATAGTTCTTTTACAATAGTGTAGTAAATAATCGCATCGTTAACGGTGTTGATACCACCTGCCGGTTTGAACCCAATCTTGTTTCCTGTCTTCTGATAGTATTCTTTGATAGCTTCACACATCACGTAAGCGGCTTCCGGCGTTGCGGCAGGCTGCTGCTTTCCGGTAGATGTCTTGATGAAGTCTGCGCCTGAATACATGGATAGGATAGAGGCTTTCTTGATGTTGGAAGCACTCTTTAATGCGCCTGTTTCGAGGATTACTTTAAGGTGGTGTTCCTTGCAAACTTCTTTTAGTTCCTGTATTTCTTCGCACATTCCTTCGTAGTCTCCGCTAAGGAACTTGCCGATGGAAATCACAATATCTATTTCGTCTGCACCGTCTGCAATGGCCAGTGCTGTTTCTGCCACTTTCACTTCAATAAATGTCTGTGAAGAGGGGAAACCTCCTGATACACAGGCGATATTGACTCCGTCTACTTCCAGCGTGTTTTTAACGATGGCTGCAAAGTTGGGGTACACACAGATGGCTGCTACGTTTTTCAGATCAGGATATTCGTCGTCAAACTGATTGACTTTTTCAGTAAAGTGCATCACGCTTTCGTCGCTGTCCGTACTGTTCAGGGTGGTCAGATCAATGCAGTTGAACAGGAATTTCTTAACGTCCTCCGTGTTGTTCTCCGGCACTTTTTTCTCAATCAATTCAGCTACGCGAGCTTGAATATCTGCATCGCTCAGATTGGTATTATACTTTGCCAATGCGGCCTTGTACTTGTTGGGCTGTGAGTTATTCTCTTCCATGATCTTTCAGTTTTGGGTTGTTGATATGTCTTTTATTATCTCGTTTCGTTTTCTTCTCCATGCTTTTCCGGAAAGCGTCAGTGATGTCTACTCCCGTCTGGTTGGCGATGCAGAGAAGCACCCATAAGACGTCTGCTATCTCTTCATCTATATTGTCTTTTTCTCCTTCTTTGAAGGATTGGTCGCCATATTTGCGGGCCATGACACGGGCCAGTTCTCCTACTTCTTCCGTCAGGACTGCCATATTGGTCAACTCGCTGAAGTAGCGGACACCGTATGTTTTCACCCATTGGTCCACTTGTTTCTGTGCTTCTTCCAGAGTCATTTTTTTAATGATTAGTGATTGATGATTAGTATGGAATATCTATTCTTTGTTTTTGGTATCCATGCATATAGTAACAGGACCGTCGTTTAAAAGTTCAACTTTCATGTCTGCTCCGAAGATTCCTGTGCCTATTTCTTTTCCCAGTGCACCGCTTAAATCTTTGCAGAATTGCTCGTAGAGTGGGATAGAGATATCCGGTTTGGCAGCTTTGATGTAGGAGGGGCGATTTCCCTTTTTGGTAGAAGCGTGTAGCGTGAACTGGCTGATAACTAAAATTTCGCCTCCATCTTCTAAAATAGACTTATTCATCACTCCATTTTCATCGTCGAAGATACGTAGATTTACTATCTTTTTGCAGAGCCAGTCGATGTCTTCCTGCCCGTCTGATTCTTCGATGCCAACTAATATCAGCATCCCTTTTCCGATGGACGATTTGCAGTGTCCTTCAATGGTTACTGACGCATGGCTTACCCGTTGTATAACTATTCGCATTGTTATTTATTCTATTTCGTGGTTAGGAAAGGCAAATTTACAAAATTCGAAAGAGAAAACGGTGTGTTGACAGGAAAATATTATAAGGTTTTGCCGAAAGCTTTAATGGCTTATTATTTAGGCCTAAAAATGATAGGAAGATAACTGGCTCCACTCCGCCGGCTTCTTATTCATTTTTTGATGATTCATTGCTTAATCCCTCTTTTACGGCCTTGGCTTTCGCTTCTCCGATGGTAGCGGCAATCTCCTCAAAAGAGGCTTCTTTTATTCGTTTTACGCTCTTAAACTCTTTCAAAAGTGCTGTTTTTGTCTTTTCTCCGATACCTTTGATGGTATCCAGTGCGGACGCAACTTGTCTTTTGCTGCGTTTATCACGATGGAAACTAATAGCAAAACGGTGTACTTCATCCTGAATCTGTGTCAGCAGACGGAATAATGGGCTTTGCTGTTTGATGCCAATCGTCTGCGGAGGAAATCCAAAAAGCAGTTCCGATGTGCGGTGGCGGTTATCCTTTGCCAGTCCGGCAATAGGAATAGCCAGATTCAGTTCGTCTTCAATGACCTCTCTAACGACCTCCATTTGGCCTTTTCCACCATCAGTGATAATCAGGTCGGGTAGAGGAGAATTCTCTTCGATAGCGCGTTGATAACGCCTTCTGACGACCTCTTTCATGGAAGCATAGTCATCAGGCCCTACAACCGTCTTTATATTGTATTTTCGGTAATCTTTCTTTGATGGCTTGGCCTTCTTAAATACAACACAGGCTGCCACGGCATCAGAACCCTGTATGTTTGAGTTATCAAAACATTCGATTTGTAGCGGCGGTCTTTCCAAATGCAACTCTTGCTGAATTTCTTTCATTAAACGCATGCTTCTTTGCTCCGGATTCAATTTTTCCGCCTGTTTTAGGCGATCGGCCTTGTACTGTTTCACGTTTAGAACCGAAAGATCCAGCAATTTCTTCTTATCTCCCCGCTGTGGAACGGTAAATACGACATTGTTTAACTCCAAATCGAGTTCAAAAGGCACTATAATCTCTCTGGATTGGCTTTTGTAGCGTTCCCGCATTTCGATAATACCAAGCCTTAAAAGCTCCTCTTTTGATTCGTTCAGCTTCTTTTTGTATTCGAACGTGAAAGCCTGATTGATGGCACCATTTGTAATGTGCAGATAATTGATGAAAGCAGAGTTCGACTCGTCTTCTTCGATTGAGAATACGTCGATATTGTGCAATACGGAGCTTACTACTTCCGATTTCGAACGATAACTCTCAATCAAAAGATACTTCTCTTTAACCTTCTGTGCCTCTTCAAACTTCATTTCGCCGGCCAGCGTCTGCATCCTTTCCAGCAACATACGGCTGATATCTTGTGTATTCCCTTTCAGGATTTCCTTGATTTCATCTATGTTTTTGAGATATTCTTCCTGTGATTGCAATCCGATGCATGGCCCGGCGCAGTTTTTTATATGATATTCCAGACATACATTAAATTTGCCCGCCCGTATGTTTTCCGGACTTAGGTTTAAATTGCATGTGCGCAAGGGATATAAATGCTTTATCAGGTCCAATACCGCATACATTGATGGAATGTGACTGTACGGGCCATAATAAGAGGAGCCGTTCCTGATAACCTTTCTTGTTTTGAAGACTCTCGGAAAGTATTCATTCTGCACGCAAATAGAAGGGTAGGTCTTGTCGTCCTTTAACAGAACGTTGTAGCGCGGCTTATATTTCTTTATCAGATTATTCTCCAGCAATAACGCATCTTCTTCTGTGTTGACTACGATATAGCGAATATCAGCGATTTTGCTGACCAGTACTCGCGTCTTTCCCGGCTCATGCTCTTTGCTGAAATAAGAATAGACTCTTTTCTTTAGATTTTTTGCCTTTCCAACGTATATAATCGTTCCTTCCGTATTCAGGTATTGGTAAATACCCGGTTTCTCGGGAAGGTTGGCTACAATCCCTTTCAGATATTCATTGGTTTTGCTTTCCGGTTCTACATTCATAATCGTTAGGTATGAGAGATCGCTAGCTGCTTACTTTTGACATATTCTCTGCAATATAGATGCAAATCCTTTATAAAGTCAATACCGATTCTACTTCTACGTCGTCTCCGAATACTGATTTCCCATTCAGTTCTTTCAATTCAATGATGAAGTTTACATATACCTTTTTAGGTTTTAATCTTTTCACCAATTCGCAAGCCGCTTTCATCGTACCTCCTGTTGCCAGCAAGTCGTCGTGTAATAAAACTACGTCGTTTTCATCCAGTGCATCTTTGTGAATTTGCACGGTGTCCTTTCCGTATTCCTTGTCGTAGCTTTCTTCAATTGTTTCTGCAGGGAGCTTGCCGGGCTTGCGGATAGGAATGAAACCGGCGTTCAGGCGGGTGGCTAAAATCGGTCCCATGATGAAGCCCCTTGATTCTATTCCTACTACTTTGGTGATCCCTTTATCCTTATACATATCAAACATAATGTTTGATAATTCTTGCAGGCACCATGGATCTTTGAATAGGGTGGTGACATCGTAGAATAGGATTCCGGGGATCGGAAAATCGGGTACTTCCCGAATACTTTTGATTAGTGTTTCTTTGCTCATAATCATTGAATTATATCGTTTCTTTAAATGATTTGTTTCACGTGAAACGTTACCGTCTATCGTCCCGAAAGCACGAGCAGTACGTTGATGTCACTTGGAGAGACTCCCGGAATTCTGCTCGCCTGCGCAATCGTCTCCGGATCTATCTTTGCCAACTTTTGCCGAGCTTCGGTGGATAGGGACTGAATGGTGGAATAATCAAATTTTCCTTTGATCTTTATGCTCTCCAAGCGTGCCAGCTTTTCAGCAATCATTCGTTCTCTGTCAATGTATCCTTGATACTTGATTAAAATTTCAGCCGCTTCGAGAATCTCTTCTTTTCGATCTTGATCCGAACTTGTCGCTTTCTCCAGTTCCCGTTGAAACGCCGGAACATGTTCTATTATATTCTCAATTGTCACCTGCGGACGGTTTAGAATTTCTATCAACTTGCACCCTTGACGCAGGGGAGTTGTTCCTATCTTTTCGAGAGCATCATTAATTAATGCCGGTTTCATCGAATAGTTGCGTGCGAAAGAGACGATTTGTTCCACAGCTTCCTTCTTGCTTCTTACCAATTGATAGCGGTCTTTCTTTGCCAATCCAAGCTTAAATGCTTTTTCTGTCAGGCGCATATCCGCATCGTCCATGCGAAGCAAAATGCGATATTCTGCACGGGAGGTAAACATACGGTAGGGTTCATCCACACCTTTGGTAACCAAATCGTCGATTAATACGCCAATATATGCTTCGTCGCGAGCTAGAGTAAATGTTTCTCCGCCGTGGCAGTTGATATGCGCATTGATGCCGGCTATCAATCCTTGTCCTCCTGCTTCCTCATATCCGGTAGTGCCGTTCACTTGTCCGGCAAAGAACAGGTTTTTGATAATCTTCGATTCCAACGTATGTTTTAATTGGGTCGGATCGAAGTAGTCATATTCGATAGCGTATCCCGGACGATAGATAACCAGATCTTTGAAAGCCGGGATTTGTTTCAGTGCCGCAATTTGTATTTCCATCGGAAGTGAAGAAGAGAATCCGTTAAGATATAACTCTTGTGTTGTTTCGCCTTCCGGTTCCAGGAATAACTGGTGCTGGTTTTTATCGGGGAAAGTAACAATCTTGGTTTCGATGCTCGGGCAATAACGGGGTCCGATACTTTGTATCTGTCCGTTGAATAGGGGAGAATCGGGCAAACCTTCGCGCAAAATCCGATGTACTTCTTCGTTAGTGTAGCATGTCCAGCATTGAAGTTGCTTTAAGTGGTGCGTGCTGGTATTCATGAAGGAGAACTTGTGGAAGTCACATTCGCCGTCTTGTGTTTCCATTTGGTCAAAATGAACGCTGCGTGCATCGATTCGTACCGGAGTACCGGTTTTCATTCTTCCATAGGTGATGCCGTGACGGGCGATGGATTCGGTCAATTGATAAGAAGCGGGTTCAGCCATTCTTCCTCCTGGTAATTGATGGCGACCTACGTGCATCAGTCCGTTGAGGAAAGTGCCTGCGGTGAGCACAATACATTTCGCTTTGAAGGTGACCCCCCACGCAGTGACCAATCCGGTAACCTCACCGTTTTCAACGAGCAGTTCGCATACTGTATCTTGCCAGATATGAAGGTTGGGTGTATTTTCTAGTTTCTCCCGCCAGGACCAAATGAACTTAGCCCGGTCGCATTGGGCGCGGGGACTCCACATGGCAGGGCCTTTCGAACGGTTTAGAATTCGGAACTGAATGGCTGTTTCATCTGTCACCAATCCCATTTGTCCACCCAGTGCATCTATTTCACGTACAATTTGTCCTTTGGCGATTCCTCCTACAGCCGGGTTGCAACTCATCTGCCCAATCTTGTTCATGTCCATAGTGATGAGACAAGTCTTGGAACCTAAATTAGCTGCGGCTGCCGCTGCTTCACAACCAGCATGTCCGGCACCAATTACAATTACGTCGTACTTAAAATCCATTCCTATCTTATTTATTATCAAACGCTGCAAAGTTACGGAAAAGTTGCGAGACTTGTACCTTCAAGCTGGTTTTGCTTCTGAAAATCCGGGGAGGAATCCGGTTTGACTGAAAAAATCGCCGTAATTTTGAGTTAGAAATATGCAGATTGTTCGAAAATAGGCCGCTTATTGGTTTTTGTGATTGTATTTTTTTTGAATAGAATGGTAATAGATTGTGTTTTAAATTCCCTGTTTTGCTTTCTTTTTGTTAGTTGTGTGCTTGCTCAATTATGAATGCAACTAGAGAGTAAAAGGAAAGATTTGTTGAAAAGACGGATTGTTGCGAGAATAAACGTGAGGTTTACACTCAAAATCTACCCTACGTCTTGACATAAGTCAAAAAAAATAAGTCTGAATGTAATTTTTTGCATGATGGCTTTTGCTGTTTTCGCAAACAGCTATACCTTTGCAGTGTAGTTGTGAAACTACTTATATTTTAGGTATTGGAAAAAGGTAATAATTAAAAGGTATTAGTTTATAAAATTAAGGTATTAGATTTTAAGATTAGTTTTTAGGAAAAAGATTGTTTTGATTAGGTATTAGGAGAAAGACGTTTTCAGGTAAAGAGTAAATGAAAGATGAAGAAAAAGAAGAATCCCATTTATGGGGATTCTTTAAAGGTGGAGCGGAATGATTCGCTCTTTTTTTTGTACCCTTTGCTCTCGTAAATAATAGGTTCACCGGTAATAATATACATTCGGCTGTCTGATGGGATATGACGATGCAGGATATAGTTTTATGCCAATATATTTTCTTTACTGAATGTTTGTTCATTCTCTTCACATGAGGATAAGTCTCAATCTATCAACTCTTTCGTGTGATTACTCTAAGAAATATGCTTCTTTCACATCTTCACAGTCGTTAGTATGTAAGGATGTGCCGTATCTTTTCCATTCATGAAGATACGTGGATGCAACGCTTCTTCTTCTTCCGAAGAGGCATTAGGATTTTCATACCAATCAAACACAATAGCCATTACTTCTTATCAATTTAAGTGTGTAACTTCATCATAGGACAACTTTAATTGGCTATTCGGACGACTGGAATCGGCTGTTCAGCCAACTATTGTCAGCCAACCGGACAACTCCAGTCGGCTTCTCTTAAACAAGTACTAAAGATACGACAAAGTAACGACTTATCCCCATAAGAAAGCTTGTTTTTCATTTCAGGAGAAAATAAACATTTTCTTAGTTAAATACTTGCAAACCCCATATTTCATGTTATACCTTAGCAGCATCAACCGGTCGAAAAAACAACATTTATTCATTTAAAAAGAAGAAAAATATGAAGACATTAGAATATAACTCGAAACGTTTGGCGAAAAGAATACGGGTATTAATGAAAGAATCGTCAAACGTCATCGTTTCACCGAACACTTTAAAGGAAGAGCCAAAAATACAAGAATTGCATGAGCAGGAAGCAGATAAGAAAGAAGTACATAAACAGGAAATACATAAGCAACCCGTCCTTCTGACGCAACAAGTGATCGACTTTTTGAAAGTGCGATATGATTTCCGCTACAACCTACTCACCGAAGAAACTGAATTTCGCCCATTCGGCCAACGAGAAATTCCTTTCTGCCGCATAGACAAGCGAGAACTGAATACTTTCTGCCTAGAAGCCCACAAAGAAGGAATCAACTGCTGGGACAAAGATCTTCAAAGATACATCTACTCCACCCAAGTGGAAAGTTACCATCCTTTCCGGCTTTATATGGACGAACTACCTGCATGGGACGGAACGGATCGGTTGAAGTCTCTGGCGAAGCGAGTATCCGACGCTCCTATATGGATAAAAAGCTTTCACACCTGGATGCTGGGGCTTACTGCTCAATGGATGGGAATGAGCCAAGTACAAGCCAACAGCGTTGCCCCGATACTTATCAGCGAAGAGCAAGGGCGGCATAAATCCACTTTCTGCCGCATGCTAATGCCGCCACAACTGGCCCGTTATTATTCGGATAATCTGAAATTAACCGCACAAGGTAATCCCGAACGCCTCCTAGCCGAGATGGGATTACTGAACATGGATGAATTTGACAAATACGGAGCGCAAAAGATGCCGTTACTGAAAAATCTGATGCAAATGTCCAACCTCAACATTTGCAAAGCCTATCAGAAAAATTTCCGGTCGCTTCCTCGTATCGCCTCTTTCATCGGAACGAGCAATCGGACTGACTTACTGTGCGATCCGACAGGCAGCCGCAGATTCATCTGCATTGAAGCGGAACATGATATTGACTGTACCGGAATAGAATATTCACAAATCTATGCCCAACTGAAAGAGGAATTGCTTGCAGGTGCCCGCCACTGGTTCAATAAGGAGGAAGAACATGCTTTGCAATATCATAACATGGCATACTATCATGTCAACCCTATAGAAGACATTGTACGCAACACATACGCACCTGCCACGTTGAACGAACCGGATTGCTTGTCACTCTCCGCTGTTATTATTCATCAGGAATTAAAAAAGAGATTTCCCGCCGTGCTTCGCAACTGTACACCTATCCAACTGGCGCAAATTCTGACCGTAGCAGGTATCAGCCGACAGCATACGAGATTGGGTAATGTGTATTTGGTGAAGAAGGTGAAAGGTTGTGAAGAGTGAGAATGATACTGCTTGTTCACATAAGATGTCTGTGAATAAGGTAGTTATATCTTTGTGACGACTGTGAATAACAGCATATGTCATTATAAACAGAAAGTAATAAATAATCAAGCCTCGGAGATATTTTGATTGGTAATGACTTTAGTTCCAATAATGTTGTTACTAATCGAAGTATTTCTTGTTTTTATATTCTTCTTTAAGGCTAGTCTTTATACCTTGTTGCATTTTATTTTCTATTTTGTAAGCCGGCAAGGTCTGCGTTTCTGAAAAAAAACAATATATTTGCATCCATAATTATCGCAAAAGTAAGTAGTTACGGCGATTTTTGTGAATTCTGTTTCCTTTTTTCGCAGGTAATGTGACAGTATGAACGATAAAATTGACACCATAGTAGCGGGAGTAAACCGGAAGGATGAAAAGATGTGGGGCGATTTCTACGATCGTTTTTATGCTGCTTTATGTGTTTATGTTTCCAAGATATTGCCGGTTCCTGATGCGGTGGAAGATTTGGTACAGGAAGTCTTTATTTCTGTATGGGAAGGGAAGCGTACCTTTTCTGATATTAAAGAGCTTACCAATTATCTTTATCGTGCCTGCTATAATAATACCTTATTGTATATACGCAATAACCAAATCCATGATACCATATTGAGTTCTTTAGCCGAAGAAGAAAGCGTAGAAGACGAGGATATGATTTATGCATTGACGGTAAAAGAAGAAATTATTCGGCAACTCTATTACTATATCGAAGAACTTCCGTCTGAGCAACGCCGGATTATCTTAATGAGAATTGAGGGATATACATGGGAAGAGATAGCGGAACGTTTAGAAATAAGTATTAATACTGTTAAAACCCAAAAGACACGTAGCTATAAATTTCTTCGTGAAAGGTTGGGGGATTCCATGAATTCCATAATTCTTTGTTTATTTCTCTAAAATAAGAAAAAGTCAAATTGATACTTCTTTGTCTTTTTAATGATTGATTAGGACATATTTTCTTTGTTAAAATGGGCGTTTTCTCTTTTAAATTATAGCATAATGCTATTTATGTGTCCCTAAAATCCTATTATTCATACTCTTATCTCAAAAAAATATATTCTTTTTGTCACCCCTTTCCATGAGTTATGTATATCTATAATAAAGATGAATTAAACAAATGTTTAATTAAAAAGTTAGCAATAAGATGAATAAGTTCGAAAATGTATATCAAGATGCCGCTTTGATGAGAAAGGTTCTTTTGGGAGAAGCTAATGAAGTGGAGCAACAAGACCTTGAAAAACGGCTGGCGGAATGTCCGGACTTACAAAAAGTATATGGGCAACTTCAGAACGGGGAGACTTTGAGAGTCGCCTTTGGAGAATATCAGAATTATTCGTCAAAGAAAGCCTATCAATCTTTTCTTCAGAAAATCGGGCGGATGGAGCCGAAAGTACAGAAGCGTCGTTCTCTCCGGGTTTGGTGGTGGGCTGCTGCGGCTGTCGTTACTTTAGCCGTCGCTCTTTCTTTCTACATGTCGAATTATATCTCACCGGAAGAAGAGGGAAAAGTCTTGATTCAGCCGGGAACTCAACAGGCACAACTGACTTTGCCCGATGGCAGCGTGATTGATGTGAATAAGAAAGAAGTGAGCGTAATAGTGGACGGTGTTCAAGTAAAATATAAGAAAGGGGTGCTGTCTTACCAACCTACCGTCACAACACAACACGAGGAAAAAAACGTCGAAGAGCAACCAGCTAAATCAAATGAACTGGTTATACCGCGTGGAGGTGAAAACACCGTAATCCTCGCAGATGGAACTACGGTTCATTTGAATGCCGGTTCCAAATTGACTTATCCGGTACGTTTTGCCGGTAAACGCAGAATTGTACGTTTGGAAGGTGAAGCCTATTTTGATGTTGTGGCGGATGAAGAGCATCCGTTTGTTGTGCAGACGCATCTTGGGGACGTAATCGTACTGGGTACTGCGTTCAATGTAAATGCTTATGCCGATGCACCTATTTGCTACACGACTCTGGTACGTGGGAAAGTGAAATTTTCTACACCGAATGCGGAAACGATTACTCTTTCACCGGGAGAACAGGCTGTAGTCCTTGCCAATAGTTCAACGAAACGTGTGGTGAATTTGGAAGAATATGTAGGTTGGGTAAATGGCATGTACATCTTTAATGATCGTCCTCTAGGAGATATAATGAAAACATTCGAACGCTGGTATGACATACAGGTTTATTATGAAACCCCGAACTTGCGTGACATTACCTATAGCGGCAGTTTGAAACGCTACGGAACGATCAACTCATTTCTGGATGCGTTGGAGCTGACAGGAGATCTGACTTACAAAATCAGTGGTAAGAATATATTGATATACAATAAAGTGGAAGAACTGGAATGAAAATACAATAAATAGAATATTAGATACACAAAAGTTTAATCATTAATTTATGAGAGAAAAACGATGGCTGCTATGTTTTCTAGTGGCAGTGTGCTGTACGTTTAGCACATGGGCTTTGCCGTCACAAGACAAGACGGTAACTTTGAAACTGCACAATGTCTCTATTGAGAGTGTTTTGGATGCAGTGAAAAAACAGACATTTGTGAATATGCTATACAATTCACAAATGTTTAAGGGCGTTCCACCCGTATCTATCAACGTCAAGAACGAGAGATGGGATGTGACTCTGAAGTTGATATTGAATCCGCAAGGGTTTGATTATGTGGTGAAGGATGGCATTGTTGTCATTCGCAAAATGCAGTCGGAGAAGCGCGAGAATCGTATTCGCGGTCTAGTGACTGATACACATGGCGAACCGATCCCGGGAGCCAGTGTTGTTGTGAGAGGCACTCGTACAGGTACTTCAACGAACATTGAAGGTGAGTTTACGCTAGACGTAAAAGGTGATAAAGTAGCCCTGGAAATTTCTTTTATTGGTATGAAAAAGCAAACTCTTCAAGTGGATGCTACTCGTAAAAAGATGCTTGAGATAGTATTGGTTGATGATGTAAAGACATTGGAAGATGTAGTCGTAACGGGATATAGTAATGTGCGTAAGAACAGCTTTACCGGTAGTTCTACGCAGATTTCGGGGGATGATTTGCGCAAAGTATCACAGACCAATGTGATCGGGGCTCTACAATCATTTGATCCTTCTTTCCGCTTAGTTAGCAACACTCAGTTTGGTTCCGATCCGAATGCACTCCCGGAGATGTATGTTCGTGGTCGTTCCGGTTTTGGAGTGAAAGAATTAGATAAAGATCAACTTTCTAAATCAAATCTGGAAAATAATCCGAACCTTCCTACCTTTATCATGGATGGTTTTGAAGTAAGCATTGAGAAGGTATATGATTTAGATCCTACTCGCATTGAGAGCATGACTATCTTGAAGGATGCAGCTGCTACAGCTATTTATGGATCGCGTGCAGCGAATGGTGTGATCGTAATTACTACCGTTACTCCCAAACCGGGCGAGATTCGTGTATCTTACAATTTTACAGGTACAGTAGAAATGCCCGACTTACGTGATTACAACTTAGCCAACGCTTCGGAAAAACTGGAAATTGAACGCCGTGCCGAATTGTTTAAACCAGGTCAGTCTGGAATTTATACAGAGGCAGATGGACTGAATAGATACTATGAAAAATACGCATTGGTTCAAAGTGGGATAGATACCGATTGGATGGTATTGCCACTGCGCAATGCATTTGATCATAAGCACAGTCTTTATATTGAAGGAGGTACTCCTAACTTACGTTACGGAGTAGACGCTTCATTTAATGCCGGAGAAGGTGTTATGAAAGGTTCTGGGCGCGACCGTTATAGTATTGGTTTTTCATTGGATTACCGTATAAAGAAATTGCAAGTAAAAAACACGGTTAGTTTCGGGCATACCAAATCAACGGAGTCTCCTTATGGCTCTTTCAGTGATTATACTAGCCTCCAACCTTACGAGTCGCCATACGCAGACGGTAAGTTGCGTGAGAGAATGTCTTACTCATACAGTAAAAATGGAACATCATCGATAAACAATCCTCTTTATGAAGCTACTTTACAGAATTATGAGTGGAGTTCGTATGATGAAATTATAGATAATTTGAGTGTGAATTGGTATTTGAACGATTACCTTACTCTTAAAGGGCAATTTAGTATAACGAAGCAGTATTCTGATAGTGAGCGTTTTTACGATCCGTTGTCTTCTAAGATTTCTGTTTATGGTGTTAAGGATGAGACTGCTGATACTATGCGGGGTGACTTGTATATTACTAAAGGGGGAAGTATGAATTGGAATACAAATGCCTTTTTGTTCTACACTCGTAGTTTTGGTAAACATAATTTTAATTTTTCGGGAGGTTGGGAAGCTGCAGCTAGCAATTTAGACAATACTTCTGCGCATTACCGTGGTTTTCCGTCCGGAGAATTTAACTCATTGAACTATGCTGCTGAGGTCTATAAAAAGCCGTTGCGTACAGAAAATACCACGCGTCGTGTCAGTGCATTAGGAACGATGAACTATACATGGAATGATATTTACTTGGCTGATGCCTCTGTACGTTTTGATGGTTCGTCCGAATTTGGTGCCAACCAGAAATGGGCACCGTTCTTTTCCGGTGGTTTAGGTGTGAACATTCATAATTATGACTTTCTGAAAGGAAATGCAAGTATTAATAGGTTGAAAGTACGCGCTTCTTATGGACGTACGGGTAAAGTTAATTTTCCGGCGTATGCTGCAACTACCATGTACGAGTCTTTATTTGATGAGTGGTATGTTACCGGATACGGAGTAGTGCTCAAAGCATTGGGAAATAATGACTTAACATGGGAAAAAACGGATAAATTCAATTTCGGTCTTGATGCGCAGTTCTTTAATCAGCGTTTGACGGTAGAATTTAACTATTACTATGAGAAGACGAAAGACTTGATTAATGATGTGACGTTGTCTACTACGTCCGGTTTCTCTACCTATAAGAACAATATGGGAGAAGTGGAAAACAAAGGTTTGGAACTTCAGGTACGTGCTGATGTCTATCGCGATCGTAATTGGACTGTAGCTTTATGGGGCAATATGGCTCATAATAAGAATAAAATATTGAAGATCTCAGATTCGCAGAAAGCATATAATCAGCGTGTAACGGAGTATTATAAAAAAGCTCAACAAAGTCAGAGCATTTATGACGAGTCTTCATCGGATGCAAACTATGCAATACCTATCCCGCAATATGCTGAGGGGCAATCGCTGACTTCTATCTGGGCAGTTCGCTCATTAGGTATCGATCCTACTACAGGTAAGGAGTTATTTCTGAACAGAAATGGGAGTGTCACCGATGAATGGGATGCAACACAGGAAGTCGTAGTGGGCAATACGGAACCAAAACTAAATGGTTCGTTAGGATTTAACGCTTCATACAAGAATTGGAGCTTGTTTGCAGCTTTCCAATATGAATTTGGAGGGCAGGAATATAATCAGACGTTGGTAGATCGTGTGGAGAATGCCGGTATTGCTTATGGAAATGTAGACTTACGTGTTTTGACAGATCGCTGGCAGAAGCCGGGTGATGTTGCTCAGTTTAAGAACATTGCCGATAGTAAATTGACCACTCTACCTACTTCTCGTTTTGTGCAAGACAAAAAGTATATTCGTCTCACTGCTTTGACTCTGAGCTATGACTTTAATCGTGAGTGGATAAAGAAACATTTACACATGAATATGCTGCGTCTGGAAGCTAGTGGCAGTGATTTTATTAATTGGAACTCTATTCGTCAAGAACGTGGATTAAGTTATCCTAAATCTTGGAAAATAGATTTTTCATTAAAGGCACAATTCTAATTAATAAGGAGAGAAAAAGTATGAAAAAGATATATAGAACAATTGTTTTATTAGGCATGATGGCAATTGGGGGAACTTCATGCAGTGATTGGTTGAATGTATCTCCATCTGATCAAATAAAAGAAGAATTTCTGTTTGAGACGGGTAATGGATATCGTGCAGCCTTGAATGGTATTTATCGTAAAATGGCATCTTTCAGTGTTTATGGCAGTAATCTGAAATGGGGACTTATAGACGCTTGGGGGCAGGTATATGATATTGATTTAGCTCCCGGAAGCGATGGCGGGGAAGCGATGAAGAAGATTGAGAAACTTGATTTTAAGAATCATCTTTTGACTCCGACCACAGATAAGATGTGGAATGATGCATGGAATATAGTAGCGAATTGTAATGAACTGGCGCAACAGGCTGAAAAGGAAGAGAATTCTCTTTTCTATGATGGTGAGAGAGAGCGTAAGATGATTTTGGGAGAAGCTATAGCATTGCGCGCATATATACAATTCGATTTATTACGTATTTATGCTCCTTCACCAGCGATGAATCCCGGAGAACGCACGTTTATTCCTTATATCAACGAGTATCCTGCTTATATAAGTAATCGGCAAACAGTGGCTTATTGTTTGGAACAAATCGTTAAAGACTTGAAGATGGCTCAGGATATTTTGCTGACAGTGGATAATGATGTGAATTGGAATAACCGTTTTCTTGAAGCAGCAAATGATGTGAAAATGTTTTTGGGAACTCGTGGATATCGAATGAATTATTACGCAGTGACAGCAGCATTAGCTCGTGTATATTTATATGCGGGAAAATTTGAAGAAGCTTATGCGCAGGCTAAAATTGTGATTGAAAAGGGAGTGTTTGAAGCCTTAACAGGTAATCAGGCAGTTACTACGTTAAAGAAAGGTAACATTAAATTGGTAGAGGATGTGATTTTTGCTCTTTATTCTCCTAGAGATCAGGTGGATTGGGATCGTTTAATTAATCACTCCAGTGATAGAAATGAAGGTGCCGAAGGTGATGAGAGGTTTTTAGGTATTACCAAGACTATGGCAGAGGAGCGTTACGGTGATGATATGGATACAGACTGGAGACTTGGCTATCAGATGGAGGAAAGAACTTCAAGCGCTAATTACCGTTCAGTGAAGTATTATCAGCAACCGGAAAGTTTTAGCTATGCAATAGACAATAATCGGCTCGTTCCTATGATTCGAATGTCGGAAGTCTATTATATTGCGGCGGAAGCCATTTATATGCAAAAGCAGAATGGAGGAGAAGGTGATTTGAAAGAAGCGGTAAGTTATTTGGAAAAAGTAAAGAAGGGTAGAGGAATAACAGTGGAGTTGGACGAGATGACTACTACAGATTTTATGAATGTACTGGTAAATGATGCTCAACGAGAATTCTTTGGTGAAGGTCAGACCTTTTTTATGTTCAAACGATTATTGAAACCGATGAAGGGACGCGTAGAAGTAGCGGCCAATGAGAAGAATATGGTGTTGCCGTTACCGGATACAGAAAATTCTATTTAATTTATTAAAAGAAAAGACTTTTATGAAAGCAAAAAATATAGTACTTGCAGGAATAATTGCATGTATCGGTCTTTCACAGTTAGCTTCTTGTCAGGAAGAGGGGCTGGTGATGAATAGTAATGATGTATCTTATGTGGCTTTTGCTAAGGATATGACAAAAGATACAACAAGAGTCTGTTTTGAGTTTTATGCACTTGAAGAAGGAATGGATGTAAAAATAGCAGAGGTGCCTATTGAAGTATCTGTTATTGGAAGAATACAAGATAAGGATTTAGAGTTTACTCTTAGTGTCGATACCGAGAAATCTACCTTTCCGATGTCACAGTGCATCTTACCGGAGAAATGTACGATCAAGCATGGGCAGTTATTGGATACCATCTATGTGAAATTGAAAAACTCGGAGGACTTAAAGGAGTCTACCAAGTTGTTGGTATTGAAAATAAATGAGGAAGGTGAAGTGCGTGAAGGAGTAGTATCTAATTCCAGAGCTGTCATAGCGGCCACAGATGAACTTATTAAACCTGAGTGGTGGGATTATAAAGATCTTTTTGACGGTGAGTATAGTTCGGTTGATCAATATTATTTAGGAGAATATTCAAAAACCAAATATCGGTTGTTTCTTAAAATACTGCAAGATAATGATGATATATTATTTGACGGGAAAGATAGGGGGAAATTGAGGAAATATGCTTTGCTATTAAAGTATAAGGTCGCAGAAATAAATGCAGATGCTGAAGAACCGTTGAAAGATGAATATGGGAATATAATAGAAGTGCCTGTGGCAGGATAATTTAAAAACAGAGAATAGATGAAAAATATTTTGAAATATATATTTATATTGGCAGCTATAGCAGGACTTTCCAGTTGCTTGGATGATGAGAATAATTATGATTATAAGAAACTGAATGGCTTGGATGGGGAGATAACCGGAATGAAGAAAGAATATTCGCTTTCTTATGCCGAGGAACTTACAATCACTCCCTCTTTCAAATTTACTATTGATAAGGAAAATCCGGATGTTTCTTATGAATGGCGTTTAGATGGTAACTTGCTTGTTGATGAAGTGAAACCTTCTTGTTCGTTTCGTTTTGAACGCGGTGGTGTACATGAAGTGACTTATTCTGTGGTCGATAATAAGAGTGGTGTGAAATTTTCTAAGAGTTGCACAATCAATGTACGTTCTCCTTTTACACGTGGATGGTTAGTTCTAAGCGAAGGTAGCGGTCAGGAATCTGTTCTTTCTTTTGTGGGGGCGCGTACTGTTATCTATGAAATGCCTGTAACTTCACCGGATGGGACACAGACGGGAGTTGTAGAGCGTGATTCTCTTGTGTATGACCAGGTTGTGAAAAATGTATTATCTGGTTTAGGTCGAAATCCGAAAGGTCTATTCCTGAATGCCGGCTATGTGAGTGAGTATGGGGAGATATATGAGATAAGTGATGAGGTTGGTGTAAAGCAAGAGCGCTGGGCAGAATTGAATGGTAATACATTAGAGCGTTCGGTTTATACGGATCAAGAGTTTCAAGGGGACTTTCCGGCTGCAGGCTTTCAACCGCAGGATATTGCTATGACTTATTCTTCGAAAGCTGTGCTGAACGCTGATGGATACATCTATTGGGCTGTGAATACTTTTGCCAATGATTATCATACTTGTACTTATGTTTCTATTCCATTAGGGAAAGATAGAAAGTTCAAGGGAGTGTATCCTAGTTATCGAATGAACCGATATCATTGTGCGATTCCGGCTCTTACACAAGAAAACGAAATTGTGGGTTTGATGGATTCTGCTCTTCCTTATTCTTTTGAAAATCCGCTTTTAAGAGAATCTACTATTAATAGTCAAATTTTCAGTGTGAAGAAAGAACGATATGTGAGTGAAGATGAGGATCCTGATTATAAATTAGGTGATTGGGAGCTTATTTCCATGATGCCTGCTTCCCATGTTGTTCCTGAGGAATATCTTCCCTATCAAGATGTACGACCGGGTTGGGTGACTATTTTACATAAGGGGGGACAGTATGAATTGTTTTATTTCCAATGGAATATAAGTGATAGTAGCAGAAGACCGGGAATTTATAATGACTATTCTTCAAGACTTTCGCTTAACGGTTTATCAGGATATACTGATATGGCAGTGTTCAATAATAAGCAATATGTCGTGATCGCCGAAGGTGCAAATTTATGGTATTTCCAATATGGAATGAACGAGCAAGCAGTATTGAAAAAGCTGCATACATTCAATTCTCCGATCAAAGCGTTATCTGCTAATGATATTACTCATCGACATAGCGAATTTGGTAATCCGGCTGTAGGGTGGCAACCTGAACATAACGGACAGTTGGGAGTGGCCTTGGAAGACGGAACATTTAGTATCTATGAAGTGTGGGAAACGAAAGAAAAAGGTCAGAAGCTATCTACAGAAGTATCTATTAATCAGCTTTTCCCCGACCCTAAGACGACTGAACCGATAGATAACAAATTCGGAAAGATGGTAGATATGATTTATAAGTATGGCTCTATAAGGGAGTTTGGAGATTTTACACATTAAAACACGACTGAAAATAGATAGAATGAAATACACATATAAAATTATATTGGCCTTGATGATTGGAGGCTTGGCTACTATAGAAGCCAAGTCTCAGCAACAGGCTGATTATGAATCTGCGGAAAAGTATAAAGAGTTTGATTTGGGAGGTAAATTGTCTAGAAATAGTCTGTCTATCTACCCACGGGAAATTAATGATACAGATAACTTCTGGTTTGATTTTCAGACGACAGAGGGAAAGTTCTTTTATTATGTTACGCCACATAATGGAAAACGAGAACTGTTGTTCGACAATCATGAAATGGCAATGGCGTTGGCCGAGTTCACACGAGAAGCGATTGATGCCGCCAATCTCTCTTTCCAAGAGTTCAAGTTTTCTAAGGATCAGAAAACGTTTACGTTTGAGTATAAAGACAAAATATATGAATATAATCGGTTGACTCGTAAACTGAAAGAACTAAAAGCTGAGAATGATATTCAGAAAAAAGAAGAGGAAGAGCCCATTTACTCTTGGATGAACTTCTCTCCGGATAAGAAATATCTGTTGTACGCTAAGAACCATAACCTTTATATGAAAGGTAATAAAAAGATGGGGGTAGATACTACCGAAGTGCAGCTGACGTTTGATGGTGTAGAGAATTACAGCTACGCAAGAAGTCGGGGAGAGGAATATAAGCCGGATACAGAAATGCCAAGCAAGGCATGCTGGTGTAAAGATAGCCGCCATGCCTATATCGTTTTAGAAGATGAACGTAAGTTGCGAGACTTCTGGGTGATCAACTCGCTTTCTACACGGCCGGAATTAGAGAAGTATAAATACGAATTTCCTGGAGATAAGCATGTGACACAACACGAACTGGTCATTATTGATGTGGTAAATAAAACTGCTAAAAAAGCAGATATTGATAAATGGCAGGATCAATATGTGATGGTATTCGATGCTTCTCCCAAAGGAGACTTTGTGTATTTTGAACGTACCAACCGTACGTGGGATCAAGTGGATGTTTGTTCTGTGAATACTGCTACAATGGAAGTGAAAGAATTGATTCATGAGGAAGATAAACCCTACCGGGATCCGCATGCACGCAATGTAGCGATATTGAATGATGGTAAAGACATTCTTTTTCGTTCCGAACGCACCGGTTGGGGACATTATTACCACTATGATGGTGATGGAAACTTAAAGAATGCACTCTCGTCTGGTCCCTATGTTTGTGGGCATATTGCTACTATTGATACGCTCAATCGTATGGTTTATTTTTATGCCTATGGTGATGATCCGAATATAAATCCATTCTATTACAGGTTGTATAAATCGCATTTAGACCGAGAAGGAGCTACGTTGATTAGTAAAGAAGATGCGCAACATCGAGTGATTTTCTTGAAATCAAAACGCTATTATATAGATTCATTCTCAAGAGTGGATATGGAACCTAAATTTTTGTTGAAGGATAACAATGGTAAGGTTATTTGTGATTTGGCTACTCCGGATTTAAAAGCTGTATATGATGCCGGATGGAAAAAGCCGGAGCGGTTTGTGGCAAAAGCGGCCGACAATAGGACGAATCTGTATGGAGTGATGTGGAAACCGGCCAATTTTGATCCGAATAAGAAATATCCTATTATCTCGGTTGTATATCCGGGACCTTATTTCGGTTTTGTTCCTACTTCATTTTCTTTGTCCGAAAGATACTGCGACCGTATGGCGCAATTAGGATTTATTGTCATAGCTGTGGGACATCGTGGTGATTCACCGATGCGTGGAAAAGCATACCACCGTTTTGGATATGGAAATATGCGCGATTATCCGTTGGCCGATGATAAATATGTGATAGAGCAGCTAGCCAAGCGTCATTCGTATATCGACATCGATAAAGTGGGTATTTGCGGACATTCCGGAGGAGGATTTATGGCGGCGGCGTCTCTCCTTACATATCCCGACTTTTACAAGGCGGCAGTCTCTTGCTCCGGAAACCATGATAACAGTATCTACAATCGTGGTTGGGGAGAATGTTACAACGGTGTGAGAGAAGTAGAAAAGGTGGTGAAAGATAGTCTTGGGAATGAAAAGAAAGAGTATGAGTATAAATTCAGCGTGAAGTCTAACGCAGAACTTGCAAAGAATTTGAAAGGAAATTTGATGCTTGTGACCGGAGACATGGATAAGAATGTGAATCCTGCTCATACTTACCGTTTGGCGCAAGCTCTGATTGAAGCCGGAAAAGACTTTGATATGCTTGTGATTCCCGGAGCTGGACATGGATATGGTTCTGCTGATGAATATTTTGAGAAAAAGATGTTCCGCTTCTTCGCCAAGCATTTGCTAGGTGATACACGGTCAGATTATTGGGGAGATATCAACCGTAATAAATAAGATTAAGATATAACGTTTATGAAAGACGCTCGTTTTAGGTGTTTGTGCTTGATAATGTTTATGTCAATATGCGGCATTGTCGGTGCACAGCAGAAAGCGAATTATCAGCTGGGGGAGAAGTTTCGTCTATTAACTCAGAACCCTATTAGTAAGTATTCGACAAGTATTCATCCGACCTTTATCAACGATACGGATTGTTTTTACTATTCTTTTACTACAAGTGACGGAAAAAAATATTATTATGTCAATCCGCAAAAGAAGGAGAAACGTTTATTGTTTGATACCCCTGAGTTGTTGAGTAAGATTGCTGTCTATACAGGGAAATCTTATTCTCCTGCGAATGTGTATTTGTCATTCACGTTTGAAAGTGACAATGAAACGATGCGTTTTGATTTTGACCGTGAGTTTTATACGTATAATATGCGTACGAAAAAGGTGAAAAAGTTAGGAGAGAAATCATCCTGTGCGAAAAGCGACCCATATTGGATGAAATATTCTCCGGACAGCCTTTTCTTTTTGTATGCGGAACGGCATAATTTGTATTTTGTTGGTAATGGCAAAAAAGGACAGGATACGATCCCGGTACAGTTAACTACTGATGGTGTTACGAATTATACTTTTAATCGTGAAGACGAAGGTGAGTCAGGAGGAAGATGTGGAGCTGAATCTGCTCATTGGATTCCGGGCACTCATCGTTTTTATGCGGTGCGTGAGGATAACAGGAAAGTACGCGATTTATGGCTGATTAATTCTTTGTCTACTCCTTCTCCTGAATTGAAAACATATAAAGCTGAACTGGCAGGTGATAAGCATGTCACCCAATATGAATTATTGATTGGAGATGTTGATACCCGTGAAGTGAAGAAGATTGATATTAACCGTTGGCCGGATCAGTATATTGATGTGCTATATATGTCAAAAGATGGAAAACGTTTGTACTTCCAGCGTTATAATCGTCCGTGGAATCAATCGGATATTTGCGAGGTAGACGTTGAAACTGGAAAAGTACGTGTGGTGATACATGAGGAAGATAAACCATATCTTGATTATCAGATGCGCAACGTTTCTTTTCTAAATGATGGAAAAGAAATCCTGTTCCGTTCCGAACGCACCGGATGGGGACATTATTACCTGTATGATACAGCAACGGGAAGCTTGAAGAATCAATTGACTGACGGTACTTGGGTAGCCGGTCCGGTCGCGAAGATTGATACGGTAGGGCGGAAAATGTACTTTTATGGGTTTGGTCGTGAGAAAGGGATTGATCCTTATTACTATATTCTTTATGAAGCGCAACTTGATCGTCCGAATGTTCTCCGAAAACTGACTGCGGAAAACGCATCGCATGATGTGCATATCTCTCCTTCGGGACGCTATATGGTGGACTCATACTCTACCGTGTCACGAGAGCCGGTGAATGTGGTTCGTAACCGAAAGGGGAAGGTGATTATGACATTGGAGAAACCGGATTTGCGACCTGTGTATGATTTGGGATGGAAAGCACCGGAACGGTTTAAAGTGAAAGCCGCCGATGGGGTTACAGACCTTTATGGGGTTATGTGGAAACCTGCGGATTTCGATTCGACCAAGGTGTATCCGATTATTTCAAATGTCTATCCCGGACCGTTTTATGAGTATGTGCCTACGCGTTTCACAATTAATGACGATTATAATACTCGTTTGGCACAATTGGGATTTATTGTGATAACCGTTGGGCATAGAGGCGGTACTCCTATACGGGGAAAGGCTTATCATACCTATGGATATGGCAAGCAACGCGACTATCCGCTGGCGGATGATAAATATGCGATTGAGCAATTGGCAACCCGTTATCCGTTCATAGATGGTACGAAGGTGGGGATTTACGGACATTCAGGAGGCGGTTTCATGTCTGCTTCTGCTATTTGTACGTATCCTGAGTTTTATTCGGCGGCAGTTTCGTCTGCCGGCAATCATGATAACCGGATTTACAATAAAGGGTGGGTGGAGATTCACTTTGGAGTAAAGGAAAAGGTGAAAACGGTCAAAGATAGTTTGGGAGTGGAACATACCACCTATGAATATAGTGTTGAAACCCGTCCTAATCAAGAACTGGTGAAGAACTATAAACATGGTTTGTTATTGTTTACCGGCGCCATGGATAAGACAGTAAACCCGGCTAATACGTTGCGTATGGCTGATGCCTTGATTAAAGCCGGTAAAGATTTTGATATGTATGTGTTGCCTAAATCTACTCATGGTTTCTTTGGAGAATCAGAAGACTTTTTTGAGCATAAGATGTGGCGCCATTTCGCTCGTTTGCTGTTGCATGATGATTCGGCTGAAGCGGATGTTGATTTGAACAAGAATATGATTAACGGTGATAAAAGAAGGTAATAGATGATGAATCGGATAATAGTAGGATTAGGAGTGGGCTTGTTGTTCGGACTTACTCAAAGTACGGATGCGCAACAGCAAAAGAAAGCTTTAGATATCAATGCTTGTATGTCATGGAAGCGTGTTGATTCTCCGGAGATATCTTCGACAGGAAGGTGGGTTACGTATCGCGTTGTTTCAATGGAATATAATCCGGAAGATAAGGAGGCGAAAACGTTACACTTGTTTGATTCGCGTACACGGGAGGAGGTATTGTTGCCGAATGTAGAAAGATTGGAATTTTACAATTCGGATCAGGCTGCCTATTATCAGATGGCAGATTCTGCAGGAAATATGAAAACAATGCTTATGGAACTTCCTTCGGGAATCAGAAAGGAGTGGGTATACAAGGAAGCTTTCCGGCCTGTAGCGGGAGCTCCTTACTCTGTTTCTATGACCAACGTACCAAAGGATACATTGAACCACATTCCGTCATTTGATCGTTTGGTGATTCGTCATTTGAAGACAGGAGTGGCTTTTCATATTGACAGTATTGGTTATCATAGTTTATATAATCAAGGTCGCTCTATTCTTTTCATCCGTAAACAGGCAAAAGGAAATGCTTTGTGTTATGGTCCGTTGGCAGGTCCTTACCGAACTATTTATGAAAGTGCTGTCAAGAAAGAACCTTCTTCTTTCCGATTTGACGAGAACCGGATGAACGGAGAGTTTACGGTAAATGACTCGCTATGGTATAATTTTTCTTTGAAGAATAATACCTGTGATCTAATATTCGACCGTAAAGAGATTGCTATTCCTGCCGGAATGGAGATTGTTCATGCCAATTTGTCTCGTCAACAGAAGTTTCTGACGCTGCAAATTAGGCCATTGCTTCCAAAAACGGACAAGGATAAGCAGGAAGATGAACCGAAACCGGATAAAAGTTTTGAATTGGAGTTATGGACTTGGAATGAATATGAGGTGCCTACTTTGCAGACTCGAAGCCGTTACTATCGTCCCGAGTACTCTAAATATATCTACGATATAGCTTCGAAAAAATTGACGGAAGTAGCTCCCGGTCATGTTGATTTATTCGAGCCGGATTGGGCGGATGAGATTCATTATGTGCTTTATACGGATGAGACTCCTTACCGTATGCAGAAAGAGTGGCTTGATAAAGTGCCATTTGACATATATGCTGTAAATGTGCATAGCGGAGAAAAGAAACTGGTGGGACGTAGCTATCGGAGTACTCCGAAATGGTCGGTGAATGGAAAGTGGGCAGTCATGTACGATCCGATTGCGAAAAATTGGAATAAGTTTGATGGAACTACGGGTAGGGTGACTGATATTTCGACTGCAATCGGCTATCCGGTGTTTGACGAGGATTATGATAAACCTGCGCCTGCACCTGCTTACGGTATTGCGGGTTGGACTGCTGATGGAAACAGTGTGTTGATTTACGATGCGTATGATTGGTGGAAGATAGACCTGACCGGTGAGTGTCAGCCGGAATGTTTTACGAAGGGATATGGTCGTAAGAATCGGAAATCTATCCGTAAAATGACTAGTAATATTGATAAGGAAGTGTTTGCACCGGATGAAAAAATAGTAGTGAGCTTGTGGGACGAAGATACGAAAGATCAAGGGGTGTATCAGATTGATATGAAAGGTCGTCTAAAGAGGTTGATGGAAGGTTCTTATCTATACACTGTTCATCGTTTTTCTGACAATCGGAAATATTGTATATGGAATCGTCAGAACATATCTGAATTCCGTGATCTGTGGTGGAGTAAATCGGATTTTTCCGATCCTGTTCGCATAACAAATGTCAATCCTCAACAAAGTGAATATAAGTGGGGAACTGCAAAACTGGTGGAATGGACTAACTACGAGAATAAATCTAATAAAGGAATACTTTATCTTCCGGAAGACTATGATGCTGATAAAGAATATCCTGTATTGGTGCAATTTTATGAAACACATTCTGGCGGATTGAATGTGTATCATGCTCCTATGCTGAGTAGTGCAATGGCAGATGTAATATACTTTGTAAGTAACGGTTATATTGTATTTATGCCGGATGTACATTTCACCATAGGAACACCAGGGCAGAGCTGTTATGATGCCGTAGTGAGCGGAACGAAATACTTGATAGAGCAGCGGATAGCACATCCGGGCAAGATCGGTCTTCAGGGGCATAGCTGGTCGGGCTTTCAAACGAGTTTTTTAGTCACAAAGACTGATTTATTTGCTTGTGCTAATATTGGTGCTCCTATTACTGATATGGTAACCGGCTATTTAGGTATTCGCAATGGTAGCGGTTTGCCACGTTACTTCATGTATGAAGAGACGCAAAGTCGTATGGGAAAAACTCTGTGGGAAGCTAAAGACAAGTATTTGGCAAACTCGGCTATAGTGGAGGCGGATAAGATACATACCCCCTTGTTAATCTGGCATAATGATAAGGATGAGGCTGTTCCTTATGAGCAAGGGCGTGCTTTGTATTTGGCTATGCGCCGCTTACAACGACCGGCATGGCATCTTAATTATAAAGGTGAAGGCCATTTTCTTGGCAATCAGGCGGCTCAGAAGGACTGGACTATCCGGATGATGCAATTCTTCGATTATTATCTGAAAGGAACAAAAGAACCGCGTTGGATGAAAGAAGGCATTCATTTGAGAGAACGCGGGATTGATCAGAAATATGATTACTAAATGAATAAATATTGACAAAAGATGAAGAAATTATTAACAGTAATTATGGCTTTAGCCTGTTTTGCATTAACGAGCTACGCTCAAAAAAATGTAGAAAAACAACTGATAGGTAAGTGGTGTAATCCTTATACTTATCAGTCTACCGGTGAACTCAAAGGATTCCATTTTCAGAAGAATGGCAAATGTTCCGCTATCAACGTGCCATCTTTAGATCTTAGAACATGGAAGATAGACAAGGACGGTTATTTGATAATCGAAGGGTTTAGCACAGAGGATGATGGAAGAACGGAAGTGTATAAAACGCGGGAACGTATTGAAAAACTGACATCTGATTCGTTGCGGTTGGTGATGAAAGAATCAAGTCCTCGGCTGGTTTTTCTGTATGTGAATAAAAAAACAATCAAGAAATTGGTTACTCCGGAAGTAGCTCCTGATAAGAAGTAATAAATCTCTCTCTTAAATAATTTAGTGTTTAATATTAGCATGTTGTTGCTAATGAAAGCGCCTCGTCGTAGTGATTACGATAGGGTGCTTTTTATTTTTTAGTATCAGAGTTGTAACTTGTTTTGTAAATCTTTATGTAGGACTTTATCAAATTCTTGCGATATGCTCTAAATGATTTTATAGTGTATTTAGTATGGAATATCGCTATTTAATTGTATTTTTGGCACAAAATGCCCAAAATGGATAGCAAAGAGATTTCCATAGAACAGATAAATAAACTGGATGCTACAGCTTTCCGTATACTTTATAAGACTTATTATAAGGCATTGGTTTGTTATGCAATACAAATAACAGGGGAATCTGGAGTTGCGGAGGATATTGTACAAGAACTGTTTTCTACTATTTGGGAAAGGCAAATGTCATTTAAGTCATTGGTGTCATTTAAGGCCTATTTATATAATTCCGTCCGGAATGCTTCAATTGATTATCTCAAGCATAAGGATGTTGAATTTGATTATTTGCAAAAGATTATCGAATCACATCAGGCATACAGAGTCGGAGATGAGGAAGAAGATGATTTCTTCACAGAGGAGATCTTTCGTCAACTTTTTATGACCATTGACTCTTTGCCGGAACGTTGCAAGCAAGTCTTTTTGTTGTATATGGAAGGTAAGAAGAATGAGGAAATAGCAGCCGCACTTTATGTTTCTCTCGAGACCGTTAAGACACAAAAGAAACGGGCAATGTCTTTTCTCAGGAAAAAATTAGGTTCATATCATTTTGCACTGCTTTTGTCTATTCTTCCATAAAAAAGATGTTTCCTGAAAAAAAATAGCTTTAACTTGTCCCTCATTTTATTTGTTTAGTCGTCTTTTATATAATAATGCAAAATATATAATGGAACGCAAAAGAAATATAAATTCTGTAATTCATGATCAACTACTAGGACAGCTTTCAGAAGAAGAAAAGAAACGATTGCAGGCTTGGATTGAAAGTTCTCTAGAAAATAAAAAGAATTATGAATGTCTAATGCAAGATACTGAGTTGTCTGAAAGATATCGTCAGTTTGCAACAGTAGACGAGGAACAGGCTTGGGAAATCTTTCAGGAAAAACATTTTCAAGTTCGTAGAATCTATCGCAGGATGCTTTGGAAATATGCTGCTATCCTTATGATACCTATAATTATTGGTGCTGCTATTTGGATGGGAATGTGGCGAAATGCCGATATCGGACCCGTAAGAGCACAGGACGATCAATTGGCAATGTTGCGGTCGGAAAAGATGGGAAAGCAGAAAGCTACTCTTGTATTGCCCGGTGGGCAGGAAGTTGAATTGAAATCGGTTACCAATCAATCATTGCAGGACTCGGCTATCTTGTCGGTGCCCTCTTCTAAAGTTGTGAAAGAAACGCAATCAGAAAATGAAGAAATCTCTGTTACTGACAATAATAAATTAGTCACTTATGATGATAGTGAATTTTGGCTCACCTTTGAGGATGGAACAAAAGTTCATTTGAATTATAATACGACTTTAAAGTATCCGTCGCATTTTAGTGCAGTTAGCCGTACTGTTTATTTGGACGGAGAGGCTTATTTTCAAATAGCTAAAGATGATAAACGTCCGTTTCGGGTTATAACGGCAAATGGAATTGTCAAGCAATATGGTACCTCTTTTAATGTCAATACACATGTAGCCGGAGTCACGAAAGTGGTACTGGTGGAAGGGTCTATCAGTGTTCTTCCTAATCAAGGAGATGAGCATAAGATACATCCGGGAGAACTGGCTGTATTAAATGGAGTAACACAGGAGGTTCAAATCAGTAAGGTAGATATAGAGCCTTATATTGCTTGGAATAGTGGACGTTTTGTATTTGATAATTGTTCTTTGGAAACTCTTATGGAGGTGATATCTCGTTGGTATGATAAGAAAGTTATGTTTGAAGATGAAGATATAAAGACAATACGTTTTACCGGTGATCTTGATCGTTACGGTTCCATAATTCCTATATTAAAAGCAATTCAAAGAGTTACTCATCTGAAAATGGATGTTGAGGGCGAAGCTATTATTATTAGAAGAGAATAAAACTATTATTAACCACATTTACTAAAAAAGGAGGAGGCCATGCAAATAAAAAGGGCCAGAGAGCGTATTGTGATGTCTCTCTGTATTATTTTTCTGTTGTTCGCACCGATATCGGCAACAGCGCAGTCTAATTCAATGAAAGTATCCCTTAATTTAAAGTCTGCATCAGTTAAAGAGTTTTTTGATGCAGTGAAAGCTCAGACAGGTTTGAACTTTATTTATAACACTGAGCAAGTAAAGAGTATGTCTCGTATCACGATCCAAAGTAAGGGGCAACCTATCACTGAAGTTTTGGATAAAGTATTGGCTAATACAGGCTATACTTACGAGATTGAAGGCAATATTGTGACTATTGTATATCAACAGCCAAAAGAAATGAAAAAAACTTTCACTGGAGTTGTTGTAGACGAAGGAGGGGAACCCTTGCCCGGTGTTACTGTTCTGATTATAGGGAAAGAGAAGAATATCGGTACGATGACGGATGCGGAAGGGGCTTTTTCTTTGGGGCTGCCTAACAAGGATGTTATTGTGCGTATCTCTTTCGTCGGGATGCAACCGATAGAAATCAATACTGCAAAGTTGAATTTGGACAAGACACATACATTTCGGTTGAAACCGGACTCAAAGCAATTGGACGAAGTGGTGGTGACCGGCTATGCGAAAATCAGCAAGAACAGTTTTACAGGTACGTCTGTAACGGTATCTGCCGACCAACTGATGTCTGTTTCAAAGACAAATGTATTAGGAGCTTTACAGGTTTTTGATCCTTCTTTCCGTATCGCAGAAAATAATTTGATGGGTTCTAATCCGAACAACGTCCCCGAGCTTTACATCCGTGGACGTTCCGGCATCGGGACAACAGAACTGGACGCGGAGAGTCTCTCAAAATCGGCATTAAAGAATAATCCGAATCTTCCTACATTTATCATGGACGGTTTCGAAATCAGTGTACAAAAACTGTATGATATGGATCCGAGCCGTATTGAAAGTATAACAATTTTGAAAGATGCGGCCGCTACAGCTATGTATGGTTCACGTGCTGCTAATGGGGTGGTTATTATTACAACTGTGACTCCGAAACCGGGAAAAATAAATGTGAATTATAATTTTACCGGTACATTGGAATATCCGGATCTAACAGATTATAATTTAATGAACGCTCGGGAGAAACTGCAGACAGAGGTAGCTGCAGGATTGTTTAAAGCCGACCCGGAAAGTAATACATTTGTTTTCGATCAAGCATCATTGGATGGAGTTTATAATAAGAAACTGAATAATGTAGTTCGTGGGGTAGATACTTATTGGTTGTCAAAACCCTTGCGTACTGTGTTTAACCACAAGCATAGTCTTTATTTAGATGGTGGAACAGATGATTTACGATGGGGAGTTGACCTTTCTTATAATAAGGATGCCGGTGTGATGAAGGAATCCTATCGCGATCGTATGTCTGCCGGTCTGTCATTATCTTATCGTTTGGGCTCTTTTCAGTTACGTAATTATTTCTCATACACTTACACGAATTCGGCAGATTCTCCTTATGGCAGCTTTTCTGATTATACGTCCAAACTGCCTTATGATGAATATCAGGATGAATTTGGAAATTATCTGAAGACAACTTATGGCTGGAACGGCACAAGCGGTTCGGAAAACCCTTTGTATGAGGCTACACTTGGTAATTATAGCCGCGATAAATCATGGGAGTTAATCAATAATGTTGAGTTGTTGTGGAATATCAATCACTATTGGCTGTTAAAAGGGCAATTTAGCATCACAAAGTCCAATTCGGAAGCAAATGACTTTTTGGATCCGCGTTCAAAAAAGAATGCTGAGATTCTTGGGCTTACCAATGTGATATCCGGACAGTTGGATGTTACGACAAATAAAAGTGTAGGATGGGATGCTACAATGACATTGTCTTATAATCGTACTATTAAAAAGAATAGTTTGAACTTCCTGGCAGGTGTAAATGCTACTTCAAGTACTGGAGACGGGCTTGCGATTTCTTATCGTGGTTTTCCTTCTGGTTCCCTTTCTTCTCCAGGATATGCACATTCTATTTATGGTAACCCTTCTGCTTCCGATGCAAAGAGCCGTTTGTTAGGTGCGTTGGGGACTTTCAACTATTCGTACGATGATGTTTATCTGGCAGACGTATCTGTTCGTTTTGATGGTAATTCGGAATTTGGCTCTGATAAACGTTTTGCTCCTTTCTTCTCTGGTGGTGTTGGGCTTAATGTTCACAACTATAAGAGTCTGAAGGATTGGGAATGGCTTAATCGTTTCAAGATACGTACTACTTATGGTGTGACGGGTAAGGTTAACTTTTCTCCTTATGATGCTCAGACCATGTACCGGATTGTGAATGATAATTGGTATAAAACAGGTGTTGGCGCTTCTCTGATTGCATTAGGTAATTCCAATCTGGGATGGGAAAAAACAGGTAACTGGGATATAGGTGTTGATCTGGATTTATTCAATGGTTTGTTTCAAATGGATTTTTCTTATTATCGTAAGAAAACGGTAGATTTGGTAAACAATGTTACTTTGCCAAGTTCGACAGGCTTCACTTCCTATAAGGATAATATTGGTGAGGTGATGAATAAAGGTGTCGAAATTCAGTTAAGGAGTACAATTCTGAATACAAAAAACTGGTTTGTTGCTGTATTTGCGAACATCGCCCACAATAAAAACGAGATACTGAAAATCTCTGATAGTTTGAAAGACTATAATAACAAAGTGTTAGCTAAATATGACAACTATGATGATGCCTGGAACAGAACCAACGTAGATTATGCCAATACACATCTGCAGTATGTGGAGGGTGGCTCATTGACTTCTATATTCGGAGTTCGTTCTTTAGGAATTAATCCGGCAGATGGTCAGGAAATCTTTGTTAAGAGAGACGGATCCATAACATACGATTGGAGTGCAGCGGACCAAGTGGTTATCGGTAACGAAGAACCTAAGGCACAAGGTACATTCGGGGTGAATCTGCGATGGAAGAATTTTACATTATTTTCCACCTTTATGTATGAATTTGGCGGGCAGCGTTACAATTCAACATTGGTAAGTAAAGTGGAGAATGCCCGTATTTCTTCTCAGAATGTAGACCGCCGCGTATTGGACGGTCGTTGGCAGAATCTGGGTGACCGGACACCTTATGGTAAATTGCAGACAGAACTGATTGCAACGACACGGCCTACCAGTCGTTTTATTCAGGACTATAATGTTTTGTCGTTCAACTCATTGACGCTAGGGTATGATTTTAATACTTCTTGGTTGAAGAAGTATCATTTGGGCATGTTGCGATTGGAACTTTCAGGTAATGATTTGTTTCGGGCATCAACTGTTCGTGCGGAACGTGGGTTAGATTATCCTTATTCACGTTCATTTGCATTATCATTAAAAATGAGTTTGTAAGTTGATTTATTTTAAGTAGAACAATGATGAGTAGAAAAAGAAATATAGTGTGTTCGTTGTTTGTTATGTTACTGACGATGAGCAGTTGTAGCTGGTTGGATGTTTCTCCAAGTAATGAAGTGAATGAGGAAGACATGTTTAGCAAAGGCGATGGATATCGTAATGCGTTGAATGGGCTCTATTTGAAACTTAGCGAAAGTTCTTTTTATGGACGGAACTTGAGTTGGGGATTTATAGAGGTACTTGGTCAGCAATATCTGACAGATTTTATGGAGAGGACTTCTACCTACTATAAGGCTGCCGGATATAAATATGACGATGCAGATGTGAAGTCTGTTATTTCCGGTTTTTGGTCTACTGCTTATAATGGGATCGCCGGTTGTAATCATTTGATATTCAAGGTAAGTGAGGCGGATTTGTCTGTTTTCCAAGAGCGGGAAATGGAAAGAAATATGATTTGGGGTGAAGCATTGGCCTTACGTGCGTTGTTTCATTTTGACATCATGCGTTTGTTCGCTCCTTCTATGGAAACGGATGACGGGAAGAAATATATACCTTATGTAGACTCATATCCTGTGATTAGCACTACATATTATACAAATACGGAAATATTAAAGAAGATAGAGAGCGATTTGCTACAAGCAAGAGATTTGGTGGCGAAATGTGATATCGAAGAGCATCCCGAATGGATGGAGACTAGCTATCGCATGTTTGCTCGCGGTATGTCCAGTGAGCTTCCGGAAGAAGTGTTCTTTGCTTACCGTGGCTATCGTATGAACTATTACGCAATTACAGCTTTATTGGCAAGAGTCTATTTGTGGGAGAAGGAATATAAAAAGGCTTTTGATTGTGCAGAAGCAGTGGTGAAAGCTACTCATAATGATAGGCTTCTCTTTGGGTTTGTCGGATCATCAGAATTGGGAGGAGATGTAAAAGACTCTGAAAGTTTGATTTTTACAGTATCGAATGAAACGCTGACCGATGATTTCAAGCCTTTTATAACTTCTGATAGTAAAACACGCTTTCTCTTCAGCGGAAGCAGCATTTTTGAAGGTTCTCAGGAAGATCAGCGTGGAAGTTCTTCTATGATAGGAAATCAGGAAAGTGTTCAATATTCCAAGAAGTATACATTGGCAGAGGGAACAGATGGTTACGACATGATTCCGGTTATCCGTTTGAGTGAGATGTATTATATTATGGCAGAGTATTACGCTCGTAATGCAAACTTTATTGAAGCAGGAAAAATGCTGGATGCAGTTCGTTCTGCTCGTGGTATAATATCAAATACTTCTAATATTATTTCACTGGATGACTTCATCAGTAAATTATTGAAAGAAATCCGCAAAGAATTGATAGGTGAGGGCCAATTATATTTTCAGTACAAACGACTGAATAATAATTCTTTTGCCGATGGAGTGAAATTTGTGTTCGACCGTCCGGAGAATGAAGAAATTTAATAAGTTAATTATTTTGATTATGAATATACACATGAAACCCTTTATTTTATTATTGTTTTTGTCTTGCTGTCTTTTTTCTTGTTCAGAAGACGAGATAAAGTCTTATCATGGTGATCAGTATTTATATTTTAGCCAATTGAAAGGCACAGAAGACAAGTCTGTCAATGTGTCGTTCAATAATTATCCGCTTGATGATGAACTGACTGTAAAGATAGCTATGGGGTTGGTCGGTGATCCTTTTTCGAGTCCGGCTCCGTATAAGATCGGAATTCTTGCGGATAAGACAACAGCTTTAGCTGAAAATTATTCTTTGCCGGAAGCACCTAGTTTTAAGGCAAATTCTGCTACGGATGAATTGGAGGTTAAGTTAATAAAAACGGAAAACCTGACAGAAGATGTATCGCTTCTTCTGAAAATAGAACCTAATGATTATTTTGAAGGGAGTATCTTACATTATGATACAATTCGGATTGTATTCAACAATGTAGAAAGTCAACCGTTGTGGTGGGATAAAGAAGTGACGAATGTTTATCTTGGTACTTATTCTCGGGCAAAATACAGGGCACTGGTGCAATATGGAGGTGAAGAGGCTCTCAATTTCGGAGAACTGAATGCATCACAGAGACGTCGGTGTGCCCTGCGTTTGAAGGATGCTATTGCCGAATATGGTCTGAAAGAAGAGAACGGAAAGTCGATGACGGTACCTATTTATTAATCTGACGAATGAAATGAATATGAAGAGGATAAAATTGAAGTTAGCGACGGCTATATTTTTAGGGTCGTTAATGTCATCTTGTTATGAGGATAAAGGAAATTATGATTACGAGCAAATGAATGATATTACAGTGGAAATTCCACTGGAAAGTAGCGATTGTGTATTAGGTGATGTGCTGAAAATAATTCCTGAATTGAAGTTCTCAACAGGAAAGGAAACGGAAAATTTAACTTATCTATGGACATTTGATGGACAGGAGATAGCGACAGAACGGGTATTGAACTGGACTGTTGATAAAGATGGAAAGTATAAAGATCTGCGTTTGGCAGTGAAAGACCAGACTACCGGAGTTACATATTTCGGATCTGCGCTGTTGTCTGTGATTTCCCCTTATACAACAGATGGCTGGGTAACGCTTTCCGCCAAGGAAGACGGGACTTCGATGTTAACGTATATGCGTCCTACTACGAAAGATCAAAAATACACATGTGTAGTGACAAAGGATGTATATGGTCTTTCTAATGGTGGGGCTACTTTGGGTGGCAAGCCGATTTTTATGAGCCAGCATTTTGTTTCTCCATGGGGGAGTGGTGAAGATAATACCAGTTGGTTATGGATTACTCAGCAAGGTGGGCAAGGCTGTGTCGATGTTTCCGGAAGTTCTTATCAAACGGAAGGCTATCTGCCTGCTATGTTTATTAATGGTGGCTATCCACAAGGATTTGAACCACAACGGGTGTATGATATGGTTTATCTTTCAATGGCTATCGGGAGAAACGGAGAGATTTATACTCGTGTGAAAGAGTCTCTGAATCTATTCAACTCCAATTACTTTTTGGATGATAGAGTTCTGTTATATAATGGACAGCCAATAGACGGTACAATGATAGCGATGACCCCAGAATTTTATGAACACGGAGGAGTACTGGCTTATGATAAAAATTCCAATCGATACTTGCATATAACAGACCTGAAAGCGAGTACTCTTGTTATTGGTAGTGGGATGGTAGATAAATATTATTCCGGTAATGTGTTAGCGTTGGAAACATGGGATAGTAGCGATCCTTTTGATGATATGACGGGGTATACGGTGCACTATATCGGAGCCTGTGTCGGTCCTTATGGACAAGGAGGTGGCTCTATTGGCTATATGTCTGTTATTGAAAAAGATAGTCGCTTTTTTATACAGCATTTTGAAGTAGATGATTGTAGCGGAAAATATGCTCCCGGTGCTTATATCACTACTCCTTTGCGGGAGGTCCCATTTGCGGATATCGTTAATGCAAGTACGAAAAATGTATATGCACTTTGTTATTATCAGAATTCCGGTCGTCCGTATTTATTGTTGAGTAGTGATAACGATCTTTATCTGTATTACTTTAATGGTGATAAAGGCAAACAATTAATAAAGTTTGCTACATTTGATGCCCCGATAACCGGTATTGATACTGGAGGGGGGGCTTATGAAGGCCATGCAGGAGTAGGGCTGGAAAATGGAGAATTTTATGTATTGGATTTGAGTTTATCTGTATTGGAGGAAATCATTAAAGAAGGTGATAGTGAGAAGAAAGTCCTGTTTAAGGAAGAAGGTCTAGGAAAAATAGTACAGGTTCTGTATAAGCGTGAAAGAGCACGTGACTATGGTTCTTGGGATTAAAGAGAAAATATTGAAATTAAGATTATATGCGAAAGAAACTGTATTTATTTCTTTTAGTTGCATTGTGTGGGGCTATGATTAATTCCGCTGTAGCAAAGAAGAAAAACAAGAAGAAAGCTTCTACGGAGGCTACTGCAAAGAAGAAAGAGAAGAAAGAAACCAAGTATGACAAACTGTTTAAAGGAAAGAAAGTCACGACGGCAAAAGGTTTCATTACTCTTCATCAGTTTGATAACAAAGTTTATTTTGAGTTGCCGCTCAAAGTGCTCAACCGTGACATTTTGTTAGGTTCTACTATTGCAGAAACAACGGACAATCAGTTTGGATGCGTAGGTGAGAAGTCTGGTGATCCTTTTTTGATTCGTTTTGTGCAGCGTGATTCAACAATTACATTGCGCCGTGTGCAAGCAGGACAATTCTCGGATGATCGGGAGATTAAAAAACGTTTGCAGAGCAGTACAATGCCGGCTATCGCCGAAACTTTCGAGATAAAGGCTTACAATAATGACAGTACTGCCGTTGTGTTTGATATGACCGGTTACCTGTTGAACGATAAGAAAATGCTTTCTCCTTTCTCTCCTTATTCATTGATAGAAATGATGGGAGGGAGTATTGATAAGAATTTTGAAAAGGAAAGTTCTTTTATACAAGGCATCAAAGGCTTTGAGGACAATATTTGTGTCCGTTCCTTATTGACTTATAAAGTAAGCGTAGGGGCTAAAGGAAGTTATGCGATAAAAAATATGCCTTTCTCGGCTGTGATGAACCGTAGCTTTATCTTATTGCCGGAAAAACCGATGCGCCATCGTTATGCCGATCCGCGTATTGGTATTTTCGAACACTCTATTGTTGAGTTTGCTTCCGAAGGACGTGGATTACGTACTCGTCATATCGCTCATCGTTGGAATCTTGAACCGTCAGATTCTGCCGCATATCTACGTGGAGAATTGGTAGAACCAAAGAAGCCTATTATTTTCTATATTGATGATGCCTTTCCTTTGAGCTGGAACAAATACATTCATAAAGGAGTTGAGGTATGGCAGAAAGCATTTGAGAAGATTGGCTTCAAGAATGCGATTGTGGCAAAGGATTTTCCTAAAAACGACCCTAACTTTGACCCGGAAAACATAAAATACTCTTGTATTCGTTATGCTCCTTCTACAGTAGCCAACGCAATGGGACCTTCTTGGATTGACCCTCGCTCAGGTGAAATTATAAACGCATCGGTAACGGTATATCATAATATTGTGCAATTGGTTCAGTATTGGCGTTTCTTACAAACTGCCCCGGCAGATAAGGATGTTCGTGATGTGGTGTTGCGTGAAGACTTGTTGGGAGACTGCATCGCCTACGTACTTTCTCATGAAGTAGGGCATACTTTGTCTCTGATGCACAATATGGCAGGTTCTTCTTCCATTCCTGTAGAGTCGTTGCGTGATCCGAAATTTACTCAGGAATATGGAACGACTTATTCTATCATGGATTATGCACGTAATAACTATATAGCACAGCCGGGCGATAAGGAAAAAGGAGTACGTATGACACCTCCTGAACTTGGTGCTTATGATTATTATGCGATTTCTTGGTTGTATAAACCAATATTTGAAGCAAAAACATCTGAAGAAGAAATTCCTATACTGGACAAATGGATCAGTGAGAAATCGGGTGATCCTAAGTATCGTTATGGTAAGCAGCAGTTCAAACGTCGTTTCGATCCGAGTTCCGTAGAAGAAGATTTGGGGGATGATCCAGTGAAAGCTTCAGAGTATGGGCGTCGTAATTTGCAATATATCCTGAAACATATTAATGAATGGGTAGCAGACAAAGATAAGGATTTTGAATTCCGTAGTGCTTTGTATGATGAGATCGTTTATGGGTATGTTCGTTATTTGAGCTTTGTGCTGGCTGATATCGGAGGTATATATTTGAATGAACGATATGATGGAGACCAGCGTCCGAGTTATAAGACAGTATCAAAAGAGCAACAAAAGAAAGCATTGAATTTCTTGCTGAATGAGTTGAAAGATCTTTCTTGGTTGGATGCGAATGAAACCTTGAAAGAATTTCCTATCCGTACTTCTGTAGCTATGCAGATGGAGAATGCGATTATTGATGGTATTTTATCTCGTTGTGGTGCTGTTTCTATCTGTTCGGACAAGGCGACATCGGCTCCTTATACTCAAAAAGAATATCTGGCAGATATCGAACGTTTTGTATGGGCATCAACACGTGCTGGTAAAACTTTGACAGATACGGAGATGCGTCTGCAGATGAATTACTTGACAAAATTGATAGAAGGCTCTGTAACTGGGGTTGCTAAAAATGCGACTCGTAAAGGTATTACGGACATGTATGACATTATTAAGGTTCCTGAATGGCTGAAGGCTGCTTCGCGTGAGCGTTTTGGTATTATTTCAGAAGAATTTATGGGATGTTTTAATAATAAGCATGCTGAGATGCAGGCAGCCCGTTTGGAGGAAATTAGCGGTTTTGAAGATGATGTTGATTTAAAGGCTCCGTTGGAACCGATGGAACACGTTTATTTCGGTGAGCTGAAGAAAATCCGCAGCTTGGTTGCAGCAAGCGCTTCTACCGGTTCTGCTGATACGCAACGTCATTATCGCTTATTGTTGTACAAAATTGACCAGGCATTAAAATGATAGGAAGTATGAGAAATAGATATAGTAAGATACTTTGTTTATTGCTTCTTTTTATGTGTTGCCTGCCACAAGACGGAAATGCGATTTGGCCTTTTAAAAAGAAGAAAAAAGAGGAAAAGAAAGAAGTTCTGACACCTTATCAGAAGCTTTTCAAGAACAAGAAAGTACAGACAGCTCATGGGCTGATGACTATTCATAAGGTGGAAGATAAAGTGTATGTCGAGTTTCCGGTTGTTATGTTAGGACGTGAACTGCTATTGACTTCCTCTATAGAAAATACGAGTGACGGTGGGGAAGGTGCACCGGGACAGTTGGGAGGAACAGATGTACGTTTGCGTTTTGAGATGATTGATTCTACAATCGTGGCACGTATGCCTTTGTTGAGCAAACCTGTCAATACGAGTGGTGATTCTGATATTGCCCGCGCATTGAATCATTCACATAATCCGGGCATCTTCAAGAGTTTTAAAGTGTTGGCATGTACGCCGGATAGTTCGGCTCTTGTAGTGAATATGAAAGGCTTGTTTTTGGAAGGTTCGGCTTTTACCAAACCTTTCCCGTCGACTTCAGCTAACGGCTATTATGGTTTTGTATCTCGCGACCACTCATTAGAATCTGATAAATCGTCTATCTTGGGTGTTTCCGCTTCTGGAGATAATATTACCGTTCGCGAAGAACTGGTATATAAGGTAAATCATACTTTGATGGGAGCTTATAGTATGTATGAGAATGTTCCGTTGACGGCTGTGGTAAATAAGATGTTATGTGTCTTGCCGGAAGAGCTGATGACTCCCCGTCTGGCTGATTCGCGTCTTGGATTGACCACGCAGTTGAAAAGTGACTTTGCCGGGGCCGGACAAGAAGTGAGGAATATACGCTATGCCAAACGTTGGCGGATTGAACCCTCGGATTCTGCTGCTTACCGTCGGGGTGAACTGATGGAACCGAAGAAGCAATTGGTATTCTATATTGATAGTTTGCTGCCCGTAAAGTGGCATCCTTATGTGAAAGCTGGAGCAGAATCTTGGAATAAAGCTTTTGAAAAGGTTGGTTTTAAGAATGTGATTTGTGTGAAGGAGTTTCCGAAAAATGATACTTTGTTTAATGCGTACAGTTTGGATTGTATGACCATCCGTTATTCTGCTTCGTGGATGAATAGTGCACAAACGACGCTTCATGTAGATGCTCGTACAGGGGAGATATTGAATGCTTCTATTCTGATCAATTCAAATATGATCAGTGTGCAATATATGGATCGTATTGCGGCAACTGCTGCGGTTGATCCTCGCGTCCGTACTGATATTTTCCCACAAGAGATACAGGGCGAGTTGATTCAGGCTGCTATTGCTCAAGCTGTAGGGACAGGATTGGGACTTGCTCCGAATTGGGGAGCTTCTGTTGCTTATCCGGTAGATTCTTTGCGTTCTGCCAGCTTCACACAAACGTATGGTTTGGCTTCTTCTGTTATGGGAGGGGTAGTGATTAATGATGTGGCTACGGCAGATGATGTACGGAAAGGAGTGCGTTTGGTTAATACGAACCCTGGACCGTATGATGAGTTGGTTATTAAATATCTGTATCAGCCTATTTACGCTTCTTCATTACAAGAAGAGAAAGCTATCTTGGATAGCTGGATTCGTCAACACACAGGAGATCCTCGTTATGCTTATATACGTAGTCAGTCTCGTTTCGATTCAGATCCTCGTAATAGTCGTGGCGGCTTGGGAGACGATCATTTGAAGTCATTTGATTATATGCTTTCCAATATCCGTACCGGTTGTGAGAATTATTATACTTGGTTTTCAAAAGGAGACAAGGATATGACAATGCGTAAGCGGGTATATTCGGCACTTTGCGAACGATTGAACAGTCGTGTATATGCGGTTCTTTCGTATGTCGGTGGTATTTATCTGAATGATATTCGTGAGAAAGATGTGATTCCGAGTTACTCGATGGTAGACCGTGAGAAACAAAAAGCAGCATTGAACAGGGTTTTGAGCCTGGCAAAAGATCTGGATTGGATAGAGAATACAGCTCGTGCTACAGATTTCACAATTGTTGATAAGAAGACCGATATGATGCGTTTGGATATATTCAAGAATATCTTTAATCGTTTGCCTTATATCGAAGTGTGTACGGAACGTTTCCCGGAAACTGCTTATACGGCTTCTGAATATTTGGATGACATTTACAATGTAGTATGGGAAGGAACCCTGAAACATCGTCCGTTGGATAATGTTGAGAAAACTCTGCAAACAGCTTTTCTGGAAAGTATCATTTCCACCTCTACGGTAACTGCACCTATTGGTAGCTTTAAGGCTTCAAAGACGTCATTTGCTGATAACTGGAAGTCGGAAATTAATCTGACAGCTTTACGTGAAGGAGAGAATGTAGAACATCATTTGCGTTCTTTGCAGGCTCCTGAAGAAATAAGTGGTTTCTCTTCTGTTCCGCCTATTTATACGAATCAGACCAAAGTTGCTGCATATTATTTCGATCTGTTGATGCGCACGAAAGAGATGTTAGAAAAGAGTATTTCGGCTATGCCTGAGGCTGATCGTTCACATTATGAGCTTTTGATATATCGTATAAATAAAGCGGTAGAGATAAAATAGTAAATTTCTCTCTCTTAAATAAATTAGTGTTAGCATTACGTTGCTAATGAAAACGCCTCGTCGTAGTGATTACGATGAGGCGTCTTTGTTTTACAGTATTTATACAGTATGTTACAGTATAGTATGTTTGAATAAATCGCTTGTTTATTGAAATCGTTTGCTGTTGAGGCTTGTTTACACTTTTCGTATAGATAATGCTTTGTTTTCAGCACCTTCCATAATCTCCCGCTCCCCGGGACCTTTATCGTTGATGCCGCATAAGTGAAGAATTCCGTGGATAATCACACGATGTAGTTCGTTTTCGTATGAAGCGCCAAACTGTTCAGCATTGGTGCGTATCGTATCTAGGCTGATGAATAAGTCACCTGATAAACGATCGCCTTCACAATAATCGAAAGTAATAATATCCGTGTAGTAATCATGTTGCAGATACTGACGGTTTACTTCCAGAATTTTTTCGTCCGAGCAGAAGATATAAGCGATTTCACCGAGTCTTTTCCCGTAAGAAGCAGCTACGGCCTTTATCCATTCCGTAGTCTCACGTTTCTTGATATCAGGCATTTTTACGCCTTCTGTTTGATAAGTTACAGCCATAATTGAATGTTATGATTTAAAAGAAAAATAAATAACTGATTAAGATAGCGGCTATGATACCCGAGAAGTCTGCTATCAGACCGCAAGTCACCGCATTACGAGTCTTGGTGATCCCCACACTGCCGAAATAAACGGCCAGAATGTAGAATGTGGTGTCCGAAGCTCCGCGAACTACACAACTCATACGTCCTACAAACGAATCAGGTCCTAGTTCTTTCATCGTATCGATCATCAATCCGTTTGCACCGCTACCGCTAAGCGATTTCATCAATGCGGTAGGCAGCGCTCCTACAAAGCTCGTGTCCACTCCGCATAAGCCTACTATGTAGCCGATGCCTCCCACCAGAAAATCCATTGCTCCCGAAGTGCGGAACACTGCAATTCCTACAAGAAAAGCAACCAGATAAGGAATGATGCGCACAGCCGTCGTAAACCCTTCTTTAGCTCCCTCTACAAATGAATCGTATACATTGATTTTTTTCCTGACTCCCGTCAAAATAAACAGGATGATGACACTGAACAGCAGAATATTCGCTATCAATGTAGAATAAGTACCCATATCCTCTCGTGAAACGCTTAGGAACAAGTAAATCAAGCCGGAAAAGAAAAGACAAATAATGCCCATTAAAAGGAGAATAGGCTTATTGATTAAGTTTATCTTTTGAGCGATGCTGACTGCTATGACTCCTACTAAAGTGGAAATGAAAGTACTTAGCAGAATAGGGATAAATACATCTGTAGGCTGTGCAGCTCCCATTTGTGCACGATACACCATGATACTGATCGGAATGATGATAAGGCCGGATGTATTAATCACCAAAAACATAATCATCGGATTGGAAGCAGTGTCCTTTTTCGGATTCAGTTCCTGCAGCTCTTTCATCGCTTTCAGCCCCAATGGGGTGGCTGCATTGTCGAGGCCAAGCATATTGGCAGACATATTCATGAAGATGGACCCTAACACCGGATGTCCCTTAGGAATATCCGGAAACAGTCGGCAAAGCACCGGACTAAGAAAGCGAGCCAGTGCGTTAATCAATCCGCTGTTCTCGCCGATTTTCATGATACCCAACCAAAGGGCCAGTACACCCGTAAGCCCTAGAGAAATTTCGAAAGCTGTCTTTGAAGAATCGAATGTAGCGTTCATGATAGCTGTAAATATCTCCGTATCTCCCAGAAAAATCACTTTTACAAGGGCGATGATAAAGGCGACGACAAAGAATCCTATCCAAATGTAATTTAGAACCATAGTTGATAGCGTGTATATAGATAGTGCAAAAGTAGTTATTACGTTTCAAATAAACTAAATCTTCGTCTTTCTTATACTGAAAATGAATGTAAATCTCTATCTTTGTCTCCTACTTTTCAAGAAATAAATGGAACAGGAAGATTTTAACATACGCGAACATCAGCTTACTTCAAAAGAACGGGATTTCGAGAATGCACTCCGTCCGTTAAGCTTTGAAGACTTTAGCGGTCAGGACAAGGTGGTGGAAAACCTTCGCATTTTTGTGAAGGCGGCACGCCTGCGCGGCGAAGCACTCGATCATGTGCTGTTGCATGGTCCTCCCGGATTAGGAAAAACAACTCTTTCAAATATTATCGCCAACGAATTGGGAGTCGGCTTTAAAGTAACTTCCGGTCCGGTGCTAGATAAACCGGGTGACCTGGCAGGTGTATTGACCAGCCTCGAACCGAACGACGTGCTTTTTATTGATGAAATTCATCGTCTGTCGCCCGTAGTGGAAGAATATCTCTATTCGGCCATGGAAGATTACCGCATCGATATTATGATTGATAAGGGACCTTCGGCACGCAGTATCCAGATCGATTTGAATCCTTTCACGCTGGTTGGTGCAACCACGCGTAGCGGTCTGCTGACGGCTCCGCTTCGTGCACGTTTTGGTATTAACCTTCATTTGGAGTATTATGACGATGATATTTTGAGCAATATCATCCGTCGTTCTGCCTCCATACTGGATGTGCCTTGCTCGGTACGTGCAGCCTCGGAGATTGCTTCCCGCAGTCGTGGGACACCCCGTATTGCCAATGCTTTGCTTCGCCGGGTACGTGACTTCGCACAGGTGAAAGGCACCGGCTCTATCGATACGGAGATTGCCCAGTTTGCGCTGGAGGCATTGAATATCGACAAGTACGGGCTGGATGAGATAGACAATAAGATACTTTGTACCATTATAGACAAGTTTAAAGGCGGTCCTGTCGGTATAACGACCATTGCTACGGCTTTGGGAGAAGATGCGGGAACCATCGAGGAAGTTTACGAACCTTTCCTGATAAAAGAAGGATTCATGAAACGTACTCCCCGCGGACGTGAGGTGACCGAACTTGCCTATAAGCATTTGGGAAGAAGTCTTTATAACAGTCAGAAAACACTGTTTAATGACTAACATAAAGCGTCATGTGATAAGTGGTATTAACGGTATAAAAGAACTTTATAAAGCATAGTTGGATGATGAAGCAATGGACTACTTTATTTGTTTTTCTCTTTTTGAGCCTTTCTCTATCGGCTCAACAGGGATATGGAAGAGATATTTTTGTTTCTTCTAAAGGAGATTCCTTACCTTACCGGATGATTCACCCCGAATCGGTGAAACCGGGTGAGAAGTACCCCATCGTGCTGTTTTTGCATGGAGCCGGCGAACGGGGAAATGATAATGAGAAGCAATTGACTCATGGCGGACAGATGTTTCTTAATCCGGTCAATCAAGAAAAGTATCCTGCTTTTGTGCTGATTCCGCAGTGTCCGACAGACGGTTACTGGGCTTATACGGAACGTCCGAAGTCTTTTATACCTGCTGAAATGCCGGTAGGACAGGAGATCAGTCCTATATTGCAGACACTCAAACAGTTGCTTGATTCCTATCTGGTGATGCCCGAAGTGGACACGCAACGGGTTTATATTATCGGCCTTTCAATGGGAGCGATGGGAACGTATGATTTAGTAATACGCTACCCGGAGATATTTGCTGCTGCAATTCCTATCTGCGGTATAGTTAATCCAAACCGGTTGTCGGCTGCCAAAGATGTGAAGTTTCGTATCTTTCATGGAGATGCGGATGATGTAGTTCCGGTGAAAGGTTCTCGCGAAGCATATAAAGCACTGAAAGCTGCCGGTGCAGATGTGGAATATATAGAATTTCCCGGTTGTAATCATGGAAGCTGGAATCCGGCTTTCAATTATCCCGGATTTATGGATTGGTTGTTCAAACAAAAGAAGAAACGTTGAACCAATCTGAATGATAATCACTAATAAAACATGGCTGGACTAAAATCATTAGCTAAAGATACTGCAATTTATGGGTTAAGTAGTATTGTCGGACGATTCCTTAACTACATGCTGGTACCCTTGTATACAGCTGTATTACCGGCTTCCACCGGAGGTTACGGAGTCGTATCGAACGTGTATGCGTTTACAGCCCTGATGCTCGTACTGCTTACGTTCGGTATGGAAACGGGATTCTTCCGTTTCGCCAATAAATCGGGAGAAGACCCGATGAAAGTATATGCCAACTCCCTATTGTCAGTAGGAGGCGTATCTTTGATTTTCGTTCTCCTTTGCCTGTTGTTCCTGCAACCGATTTCCAATTTGCTGGATTATAGCGATCATCCGGAATTTATAGCGATGATGGCTGTTGTGGTAGCTTTAGATTCTTTTCAATGCATTCCTTTTGCCTATTTGCGATACAAGAAACGCCCTGTCAAGTTTGCAGCTATCAAACTGCTCTCTATCATTGGCGGCATCGGTTTGAATCTGTTTTTCCTGTTGGTGTGTCCGTGGCTGAATGTACATTGTCCGGCAACCATCTCTTGGTTTTATGATCCGGACTATCTGGTGGGATATATCTTCATCAGCAACCTGATAATTTCGGTTGTCCAGATGTTCTTCTTTATTCCAGAGCTGACAGGTTTTGCTTATAAGTTGGACCGGGTGTTGCTGAAGCGAATGGTAGTATACTCTTTTCCGGTATTAATCTTAGGTTTGGTAGGTATTCTGAATCAGACTGTTGACAAGATGATCTATCCGTTTCTCTTTGAAGATCGACAGGAAGGGTTGGTACAATTGGGTATTTATGCGGCAACCAGCAAAATAGCGATGGTGATGGCCATGTTTACACAGGCTTTCCGTTACGCTTACGAACCGTTTGTGTTTGGTAAAGACCGCGAAGGAGATAACCGAAAAATGTATGCGGCTGCGATGAAATATTTTCTTATCTTCTCATTGTTGGCTTTCCTTGCTGTAATGTTCTACCTCGATTTGCTGCGTTATCTTGTAGCAAAAGGTTACTGGGAAGGTCTTGGAGTAGTAGCTATTGTGATGCTTGCAGAAATCTGTAAAGGGATTTATTTCAATCTTTCCTTTTGGTATAAACTGACGGATAAGACCTATTGGGGAGCTTACTTCTCGGTGATCGGCTGTGTCATTATTGTTGTATTGAACATATTATTTGTGCCGGTTTACGGCTATCTTGCTTCGGCATGGGCTTCTGTTGCAGGCTATGCGGTAATTTTGCTGTTATCCTACTGGATAGGACAGAAAGAATACCCGATTCGTTATGATTTGAAAAGCCTCGGACTTTATGTTCTGCTGGCAGCGGTACTTTACGTTATTGGAGAACAGGTGCCTATCCCTAATCTGGTGCTCCGTCTCGCTTTCCGTACCGTACTTTTATTGCTATTTATAGCTTATATTATCAAGAAGGATTTACCATTGAGTCAGATTCCTGTTATTAATCGCTTTATAAAGAAGAAATAACTATGAAGACAGATGAACGTAATAAGTTTGCTATCAAGTCCTTTCTGGGAGAATACCTGGACTTGAAAAAAGACAAGGATAACGAACTGGCCACCGTGGATTCTATCCGTAAAGGTGTAGAGTTCAAAGGTGCCAATTTATGGATCCTGATTTTTGCCATCTTTATGGCATCACTCGGATTGAATGTAAACTCTACTGCAGTAATTATCGGTGCCATGTTGATTTCTCCGCTGATGGGACCTATTATGGGAGTAGGACTCTCTGTCGGACTGAACGACTTCGAATTGATGAAACGCTCTTTAAAGAGCTTTCTCATAACGACCGCTTTCAGTGTGACGACGGCCACTATTTTCTTTTTTCTTGCCCCTATTGCCGGTTCACAGTCAGAGCTGCTGGCACGTACATCGCCCACTATTTATGATGTATTCATCGCGCTTTTTGGTGGTTTGGCAGGTGTGGTAGCTCTCTCTACCAAGGAAAAAGGAAATGTGATTCCGGGCGTTGCCATTGCTACTGCATTGATGCCACCGCTTTGTACGGCCGGTTACGGACTGGCTTCCGGTAATCTTATTTATTTCCTGGGTGCTTTTTATCTTTACTTCATCAACTCTGTTTTTATCAGTCTGGCTACTTTCCTCGGAGTTCGTGTGATGCATTTCCAACGAAAAGAGTTTGTAGATAAAACCCGTGAGAAGACCGTACGTAAATACATCGTTCTGATTGTGGTGCTTACCATGTGCCCTGCGGTTTATCTGACATTTGGAATTATAAAAAGCACCTTCTATGAGGCGGCAGCCAATCGTTTTATTAGCGATCAGTTGAGCTTTGAAAATACACAGGTACTTGATAAAAAGATCAGCTATGAGCATAAAGAAGTGCGGGTTGTTTTGATTGGTCCTGAAGTGCCCGATGCTTCGATTTCTATTGCCCGTAGCAAGATGAAAGAATATAAGTTGGAAGATACGAAGCTGGTTGTATTGCAGGGGATGAATAATGAAGCGGTAGATGTGACTTCTATTCGTGCCATGGTCATGGAAGACTTCTACAAAAACAGCGAGCAGCGACTTCAGCAACAGGCAGTGAAGATTTCCCAACTGGAGACAACGTTGGAACAATACAGAACGTATGATGCAATGAGTCGTACATTAGTGCCCGAACTGAAAGTGCTTTACCCTTCCATCACTACGCTCTCCATCGCTCATTCGCTCGAAGTGCGGGTTGACTCGATGAAGACCGATACGGTAACATTGGCTGTTTTGAAATTCGACAGACATCCGTCTGCTGCCGAGAAACAGAAAATCAGCGAATGGCTGAAAGCCCGTGTAGGAGCGAAGAAGTTGAGGCTGATTACCGAATAATGAATCTAAAAATAGTAATATGAAATTCAGACTAACCGTCTTGATAGTCTTTTCCCTCTGTCTGTCGAATGTATTTGCCGATGAGGGAATGTGGCTGCTGGGAAATCTCCGCAAGAACAAACAGACAGACCGGGTAATGAAAGAACTTGGTTTGCAGATGCCTGTGAATAAAATATATAATCCGAAGAAACCCTCTCTTTCAGATGCTGTTGTCAGCTTTGGAGGTTTCTGTTCGGGAGTGGTGGTTTCCGAAGACGGTCTGGTGTTTACTAATCATCATTGTGGTTTCAGCAGTATCCAGCAACACTCTTCTGTGGAACATGATTATCTGAAAGATGGCTTTTTTGCACGTAGCCTTGACGAAGAGCTGCCGAATCCGGAGTTATATGTCCGTTTTCTGCTTCGTACGGAAGACGTAACCAAACGGGTATTATCTGCCGCCCGCTATGCTAAAACGGAAACAGAACGCCGTGTAGCTGTCGATTCGATCATGAATGTAATCGGTCTGGAAGTTTCCGAAAAAGATTCTACGCTGACCGGTATTGTCGATGCTTATTATGCAGGTAATGAATTCTGGCTTTCCGTTTATCGTGATTATAACGATGTTCGTTTAGTCTTTGCGCCTCCTTCTTCTGTCGGGAAGTTCGGATGGGATACGGACAATTGGATGTGGCCGCGGCATACGGGCGATTTCAGTGTATTTCGTATCTATGCTAATACGAAGAATGGTCCGGCTGATTATTCTCCTGACAACGTCCCTTATCACCCTGAATATGTAGCGCCCATCTCTTTGGATGGATACAAGGAAGGTTCTTTCTGTATGACGCTTGGTTATCCGGGAAGTACGGAACGTTATCTTTCTTCGTATGGTATCGAAGAGATGATGAATGGAATCAACCAGGCAATGATTGATGTGCGGGGAGTAAAACAAACGGTTTGGAAACGGGAGATGGATCGTCGTCCGGATATTCGTATCAAGTATGCTTCAAAATACGATGAAAGTTCCAATTATTGGAAGAATAGCATCGGAACAAACAAGGCCATCAAGCATCTGAAGGTGTTGGAAAAGAAGCGGGCGGCTGAAGCAGCCCTTCGCGACTGGATTCAGTCTCATCCGGAAGAAAGAGAGAAACTGATTCGTTTATTCTCTTCTCTGGAGTTGAGTTATAGTAATCGTCGGGAAACAAATCGTGCGTTGGCTTATTTCGGTGAATCGTTTATCAATGGTCCCGAGTTGGTGCAGCTTGCTCTTGAAATTCTCAATTTCGACTTTGAAGCCGAGGAGAAGCTGGTGATTACCCGCATGAAGAAGTTATTGGAAAAATATGATAATCTTGATCTTTCCATTGATAAGGAGGTTTTTGCTGCCATGCTCAAAGAATATCAGTTGAAAGTGGATAAGAAGTATCTGCCTGCTATGTATGAAAAGATAGATACACTCTATAACGGGAATATTCAGGCTTATGTAGACTCTTTGTATGCAACGTCCAATATAACGTCTCCTAAGGGCCTAAAACGTTTTCTGGAGCGGGATACTACGTATAATCTGATAGAGGACCCGGCTGTTTCTTTGAGTCTGGACCTGATCGTGAAGTATTATGAGATGAATCAGAGTATTTCCGAAGCTTCCGAGCAGATAGAGCAAGGGGAACGCTTGTTCAACGCTGCCATGCGCCGTATGTATGCTGATCGTAATTTCTATCCGGATGCCAATTCCACTATGCGGCTTAGTTTCGGAACGGTTGGGGGATATACTCCTTTTGATGGGGCCACTTACGATTATTATACCACCGTGAAAGGCATCTTTGAGAAGGTGAAGGAACATGCAGGTGATATTGACTTTGCCGTCCAGCCCGAGTTGTTGAGTTTGCTTTCTTCCGGTGATTTCGGAAGATATGCCAATGCACAGGGAGACATGAATGTTTGCTTTATTTCTAATAATGATATTACAGGCGGTAATTCCGGCAGTGCCATGTTCAATGCCAAAGGAGAATTGCTTGGGCTGGCTTTCGATGGCAACTGGGAAGCAATGAGCAGTGACATCGTATTTGAACCTGACTTGCAGCGTTGTATCGGGGTAGATGTGCGGTATATGCTCTTTATTATGGAGAAATATGGTAAGGCGGGCAATCTTGTTCAGGAGTTGAAGATAGCTCGATGAAGCAAATGTTTTGATAAAGTATTCCTATCTTACTGTGGATGATAAACTTATGTGTTTACCTACCACCTCCCCCCCTACGGGGACTCCTCCTTCTGGAAGGAGGAGAATAGGAATAGTACAAGCTTATATCGAACTGACGTTAATGTAGAGCCTATTTATTGAATACTATTCAGTAAATCAATTTTTCCTTCGTTTACTAGCTTGAGTATCAGTTCGCCGAACAATGTATTCTGCCATGCAAACCACGCACGTGTGAACTTCTCAGGATTATCTTTATGGAAAGATTCGTGCATGAATCCTGTGCCTGCATCTGTATTTATTAGCATTTGGATGCATTCTTTGATTTCTTGGTCATCTTGGCTTGTAAAGGCTTTCATCATAATACTCATGGGCCATATCATATCATAACCAATATGCGGCCCCCCGATACCTTCTCCGGCTTTTCCTTTAAAGAAGTAAGGATTGTCTTTACTCCATACAAAGCGGCGGGTATTTTGATAGATCGGGTCGTTCACATCTACATCGCCCAAATATGGCATTGCCAGCAGGCTTGGTACATTGGCATCATCCATAAGGAAATGATTTCCGAATCCATCGACTTCGAAAGCGTAGATTGTGCCGTATTTGGGATGATTATAGGTTGCATATTGTTTCAGAGCCGTTTCCACTTCCTGTGCCAGTTCGCTGCATTGTGTTGCCAATTCGGTCTTTTGATTGACAGTCTCTAATATTTCAGCAGCTTTCCGGAGTGAAGTAACTGCAAAGAAGTTGGAAGGAACCAGAAATTGAAGGGTGGTAGCATCATCGGAAGGACGGAAAGCCGAAACGATTAATCCTACAGGATTTACCGGAGCGCCCAGCCCGTCGTTGTTCAGCGTATCAAGCGCACGTTCCGTTTTTCTCTGGAATTTATAAGGACCTACTCCCTCTTTTCTCTGTTGCTCTTTGAATGTTCTCAGGATATTGATGACGGCTTGAATCCATTCATTATCAAAAATACTGGCGTCTCCCGTCTCTTTCCAATACTGATAAGCCAGGCGGAGGGGATAGCAGAGAGAGTCAATCTCCCATTTACGTTCGTGCAGTTCCGGCTTCATGTCCGTCAGGTCTGTCATCCAGTCGCCCCCTTTAGCTCCGTCGTTGAAAGCATTTGCGTAAGGGTCGATATTGATACATTTGAATTGGCGGCGGATAACGCCCTCGAGCATTTTCTTTAATTCCGGGTCTTTATGAGCTAGCTGGATATATGGCCACACTTGAGCTCCCGAATCACGAAGCCACATGGCATGGATGTCTCCGGTATAGACAAAAGTATCCGGTTTGCCATCGGTGGTGCGATAGTGTACGGTTGTTTCCAATGTGTTGGGAAAACAGTTCTCGAACATCCAGGCAAGTTTGCTGTTGGTCAGCAGGTTCTTCACTCTCAAGATTTCAGCTTCTACTGCCTGTGAAGTGAATAAACGGTCTTTTTTAGCCGGACGCTGGCTTTTATACTTTCCGGTAATTTCTGCTTGCTTGGCAATCATGGTATTGTCCTTAGGACAAATGAAAGTGGAAGCGTTCATATTGCTTCCGATAAATAGAACTGTCGCAAGGGTGCAAAGTCGTGCGTTTCTTTTTATCATATTTCTTTTTATCATTTATTAATGTTCTACAGTAGTTTATTCAAAGGCAGAAAGCCGACTGTACATCTCTATCATGGCAGCTTGTGTCAGCAGCCATTTTTTATTGTCTTTTTTATTGCCGCTGAGGTCTGTATGGAACAGTCCTTTTTCATCACGTGCGTTCTCCCAGGCATAATCGAGACTTTTGTTAAAGGCATCGAGATATGTTTTATTCTTGTCAAGATGATAAAGTTCGATGAATCCTCTGAGCATCACGGCAGTAAACCAGATATCTCCTTTCTTTATCATTTTGAATGGTTCTCCGGATACGGGTGTAAAATCATAAAAGAAGTAGTTGTAACACTCTTTGGCAATGCTTTGAGCTTCTTTCAGATAAACCGGATTGTTCGTCAGTTGGTAAAGGAGGGCAGCGGACTGCATCATTTGTCCGCTGTTGTAAGCGAATTTGGCTTTTCCGATTTTTCCATCCAAACGAATATTGTCGAAATATAGATAATCTGTACTATCTTGCAAATGTTCTTTAGTCCATTCGTACAACGCTTTACCTTTTTTGAAATAACTGCTGTCGTTTGTTGCTTTGAATAGTTTTAGCGCAAAAACAGAACCAGGAGCATTTGAACAGGTGTTCTTCGATTCTTTTTTCTGCTCGCACCAATAGATCCCGCCTCCGAGCACACTATCTGTTCCGCTTTCTATAAAATCCCATATAAGTGTGGCTTTGTCCAAATATTTTTTGTTTTGGGTGAGTTGGTAAGTGTCTGTAAAATCAATGCCTAACCATACATTGTCGTCATAAAAACGGTCTGACACAGGAGCGGTACGCACATACGACGAATAAGCATTGGGAGTGCGTGCAGTGTCAAAATACTCATCAAGTCCCGGTAATACCCGTTCGTCCAGTAGTTTTTGAAATTCTTTGTTTTGAGTGGCTTCGAACAGTGCATTTACTGCGGAGAATGTTCCGGAGTAAGGCCAGAGATACGAATAGGCGTTTGGCACGTTAGCTTGTTCTTCTGATGCCAGATAAGTGACTTTGTGCTTCTCGTCAAAAGGAAAATTTTCGCGAAGCAGACAAGTGTTGGGTACTGAATAGTGAACATAGAGGGAGTCCAGCGTTTGCTGGGCTCTCTCTAAATTGATGTTTGGATTACTATTCCCCTTTGGTGCGCATCCGGTGAGGAAAGCAGCACACAGTACGGTTTCAATAATTCGCATGTTTCTTGTTATTTTTTATATTTTTCGTAATAAGCTTTTGCTTCTATCAGGGTGCAGCCGCTTGTCTGTATGGTCAGTTGAGTGCTGCCTTCGGCTCCTTTTGCCCAACTACTTCCGTAGAGAAGGTCGGACTTGTTGACGCCTTTTCTCCATAATATATCCGCATTGTTATTGAAGAAGGTGATAAACTTCTTCTGATAAATGGGTTCCAAATTATCATCTAAAATGAGTTTCACAAAATAACGGATGAATATTCCTTTGAACAGTCCGCCATCACCGTTTCCTTCGTCTCGGAGAAGATTGTTTCCTGCGTCAATCATACTGCCGTCACTGATTCCGAAATAAGCGGCTTTACGGGCGTCTTTCAAATATGATGCTTCTCCTGTAATCTTAAACAGTTCGTGGGCTGTTCCGAGAAATGTCCCTTGGTTATAACTCAATGTCAGAGTATTTAAGTTATCCGTTCTTCCGTCTATATTGTCGTAGACAGCTCCTGTGGCAGGATTGAACAGATGTTCTCTTTCCCATTGGTAAATCTTGATAGCCCATTCTTTGTATTCCTCCACTTTTTCTATTTGATATAAGCGACAGGCGATGAGGCCGGCAGGACCGTTGGAACAGGCATTCTTGCTCCATACATCACCGTGGTTCCATGCGATACCACCGTTGCAGTATTCTTCATTCCAACCTTCCTTAATCCAATTCCAAAGTTGCTTGGCTGTATCCAGATATTTAGCTTCATCGGTGACTTCATACAAACGTATCATGGTCAGGGCAATCCATTCCATGTCATCGTAGAAGTTATTCCAATAACTTCCGCCGTTTTTGGAATTGATGCCAGCATACCACTTGTCGAAGCAGTCTTTATATTTAGCATCATGAGTACGAATATAGGCATCAATCAATACGTCCATAGCATGCGCTTGCGGCCAGTAATGAAAAGTTTCGTCATAACCGTCGCTTTCATAGTTGAAGTAATTGCCCGTTTCATTCCAGAAACGGTTAATTATGGTGACCGAGCTACTGTCTGCTGCTGCTTCCCAGTTGATTGTATAAAGCCCCTTGTCGTACATATACTCGTCTTCGATGTTGCTGCAACTTTGGAACATCAGCGCGAGGAACGGGACACATAATAATAGTTTTTTCATACATCTTCTTAATTAACTGGTTCTATAGAATGGGTGTAATTTTCACCGGTAAAAATAACACGAACTTTTGTATTATTTCCTATGATTCCATCATTAAATTTCCATTTACGATCCCATTGACCTGCTTCTGCATTATCATTTGTTTCCATGATATAGAAATAGGATGGATCTGGGTTTGCTCCTGGTACTACGTCTGTGTCGTTTTTGGTGCCCCAAATCAATTCGCTATCGTCCGCATATACCATTAGGAGTTTGTAACGATTGTCATTATTACTAGGACTTATTGTACCTGTTCCCTCAAATACTCCATTTCCTATATAGGGTAAGTCAAGAAGGACATTTCGATCCCAGCAGTGCCATAGTCCCATTGATTTAATTTCTTTTGTAATGACTGATTTGTTGGAGAAATCTACCTTAACACGATAAATTCCGTCTTTTTCGACAGTGGTAATTCCGTCTCCACTTTTAATCTCTCCATCTTCTATATAGAAGAACTTTGCATCTGCTTCTTGAGAAGAAGCCATCTTATAAGTCTTTCCTCCTTGCAGCCGGGTGAATATTTCAAATATGCCTTCTCCCAGTTTATTGTATTGCACGGCTTTACTGATATCATTTCCCCCTTCACTGGCTTCACCTGTCAAGAATAAGTTTTTAGGAGTTGTTTCCGGTTCTTCAGGAGATACACCGTCTCCGAGAGATACAAAATGTGTATAGTTTGCTCCGTTGAATTTAACGGTGACTTTGGTCATGCTACCATCAAACTGATTGTCAAATTTCCATTTGTGATTCCATTGCGGTTCATTACCTTCATTGATTCCATATTCTTTGATAAAGTAATATGAATCTTCTTGACCAGCTCCGTTCGGAGATGAATCTACGTCATTCAATGTTCCCCAATACATATCTTTATCGCTGTAAGACATCAACAGTTTGTAACGTTGGTCTTTTCCCCAGCTTTCCTGTTTAAACGTTACTTTGCCTTCTCCTTCAAATATTCCGTTACCTTTGTAAGACAGCTCGAAAATAACCTTGTTGCTCGGGCAGAAAAATACTCCTACTGATTTTACTTCCTGAATAGAGACTGAAGCAATAGAGAAGTCCATAGTGATGCGATAGATTCCGTCTTTTTCTACTGTCGTTTCGCCTTCGCCTTCTACAATTCTATTTCCATCAATGTAGAAATAGTTTGCGTTGTCATTGGTTTTATCTACCAGCTTATAGCTTTTTCCTCCTTTCAAACGGGTAAAGATTTCAAATGTTTCCTGTTCGGGTGAGGAACAAGGTACTGCTTGACTGATATCACTTCCCCCTTCGGTTGCTTCACCGGTGAGAAATAATTGAGATGGAACCTCTGCAAATCCGAGCATACGGGTGATCGTCAGTTTATGTGAGACATTGCTCATTGCCGTGCTCAGACCGCGTGATGCGATGACCGTCCAGATAATTGTACCTGTCTCTCCACTGTTCAATCCTGCTGCTGCACCTATTTTATTCAGTGTTTTATGACTGATAGTCGCGTAATTGCGCGCCCCGTTGTTGTCAGACAATACTTTGTAAAGAGGATTAGAAAAGTTTCCCCCTTCTTTGTCGAAAACGATTTCGTAGAGCGGTGAGCCACTGTCTTCAGCTTTCGCTGCTTCCCATTCGAAGAATAGGGAAGCGGTAGCAGATGCTACTAGTTCTACACTTTTTCCGCTGATTGGTTCATAAAGTTGATTCACCGGGCTTACTGCCGTATCTCTGTATTCCATATCTTCCGTACATGAGAAGATGATTGCTAATGTAGTGAATAAGGCGACTACTTTTGTTATTTTTGTTTTCATATTAATTTCCTTTTAATAGGGTGATTAGTTAGAATATCCGGGATTGTTAGGGGCTAGATTCGGATTCAGGTTGATTTGGCTTTGAGGAACTGCCCATAAATAATCTCTGTTTTCGTCGAACTGACGTTTATCCAGTCGGATAGGATTACCGTTGTTGAAGTTTGCGCCATAAACATATCCTTCAAGGTATTCTTTTCCGGCTTTCCAGCGTTTGATATCATACCATCTCAATCCTTCGAGGGCTAGTTCGCAACGGCGTTCGTTACGGATGATTTGTCTCATTTCCGCTTCTGTCTTTTCGGTAGGATAAGCTTTTGCTTCTTCTGTGAATCCAGCTCTGTTTCGGAGTGGGAGTATGGTCTGATTCCAGATAGTAGCATCCATGTTTCCTTTCTCAAATTGAGCCTCTGCATACATTAACAAAATATCGGCATAACGTATGATGCTAAGATTTACCCCAGAATTCATATCACCTTTTGCTTGTGGGCTATAGTATTTGCGGGTGTAATATCCGGTAGCAGTTTTGTTACTTCCGGCTTCATACTTATCCACTGTGTTGGATTGCGGATTGATTTGAATGATAGTTCCTGTACTGCCGTCCGAAACATTCTTACTCCAGTCATAACCGTCATAAACAACAGTGGCGGTCAGCCGCAAATCGCGGTTGGCATACGGAGTACTTGGATTGTATAACGGGCTATTTTCATTGAATGCTTTGCCATCTACCATTAAATAACTGTCTACCAACGATTGTTGCGGAGCGCGGTTACAAAGACGTGCACCAACTGATAGCGGAGCCATATCTGACATCTCACCCCATGTCAGTAGGAAAGGAACGTATGCACGGTCTAGAATAATCTCCTGATTATATTCGTTGGTTTCTTCAAAAACACTACGATAAGTGGGGAGAAGGCTGTATGTGCCATATTCATTCTGTTTCTTTATCAGATTATCGCAATATTTGATAACGTTATCCCAGTCACTGTCCATTAGGTAGACTCTCGCCTGTAGAGCACTGACCGCTCCTTTGGTAATCTTGCCTTGTTCAGCATCTTGCAATTGGTCACGGGTGGGAAGTGCGTTTGCTATATCTTCTAATTCCTGATGGATGAAGCTGATGATGGTAGCACGTGGAGTACGGGCAATGGAGTTGGATTCATCAATTGTAATATCTTTGTCAAAGAATGGCACATCTCCATACAGATTAGTTAGCCGGAAATAGATAAAGGCACGGATAAAACGAATTTCGGCAATCATGCGTGCTTTGACAGCTACATTCATTCCCGGAACCAGATCTACTTTCTCCAGAAACACATGGCAGGTTTTGATACCACCGTATAGATCCTTCCATTCATTTTTAAAGAGTTCTAAAGAAGGAGTGCCCATACCTTTGCGAATGGCACGCGGGTCGGTTACATTTCTTCCGTCGAATACATTGTCACTCAGACTTTCGTCCTGCCACATTCTTCCGGCATTGTACATTTGGCTGTAGGCCATGTTAACTACGTATTGTGCTTTCTCTGTGGAGTTCCAGAAGCTGTTGTCCGTGAATTTGTTGGACGGGGTATTTTCCATATCGTTGCAACCGGTCATCAGCACGGAAGCAACCCCAGCCACTAAATAGAGAAGTTTATATCTTTTCATACTGTTGTTTGATTAAAATTCAATGTCTACACCAAATCCGAAATAACGCAGAGTAGGATACGAACGCCCACTATTGGCACCGCTTGTGCTCATTTTGGAATCAAATTCGGATGATTCCGGGTCTATAAACGAGTTGTTGCTGAATGTCAGTAAGTTCTGACCGTTTATATACAAGCGGGCTTTTTGCATTCCCAAATGTTTAGTCCATTCTTTGGGCAGGGTATAACCAATCGTGAGGTTTTTCAACCGCAAGTATTTACCGTCTAGCAAGAAGAGGTCGGAGCCGTTTCCATTGCCGTAGTTGTTTCTGTTGGAGTCAGAACCTGGCGCTGCTAATCTTGGCCAGCGGGCCTCGGTATTGGTTGGTGTCCAGAAATCCAGTTGATGTTTATAAATGGTATAAGAGTAGTTGGCGTGATATGGTTCTATCAATTCACCACGCAACATCATGTCACGTTTGCCTACTCCTTGCCAGAACATACTGAAATCGATCCCTTTCCAGTTCAGACCGTAGGTGAATCCGAAAGTATAACGTGGGAAGGCATTACCAAGAATAAACTTATCTTTTGAGTCGATGATACCGTCGTCATTTCGGTCTACAAATTTAATATCTCCGGGTTGTACCTTAGCTCCTACTGGTATGGCAGACGCTTCAATTTCATCGTAACTTTGGAAAAATCCTGCCATCTTATAGCCATAATAAGAGTTCAAGGGAACACCGACCCGGATGATACGGCTTAACTCTTCCACTTGGGTAATTTGTTCGTCTCCGGGGAATTCCAATACCTTGTTCCAAGAATCTCCCAAATTAAAGTTGAAATTGTGAGTAAACGCCCCAGTTTTCAATCGATAGTTGACAGATAGATCCCATCCCTGATTTTGCATCTTGCCGATATTTGCCATAGGCATTTCCGTACCGAATACGGAAGAAATCAGCGGTTTCATTAAGATGTCATTCGTTCTTTTATGGAAGTAATCGAAAGTGACAGTCAGACTGTTTTGTAGGAAAGAGGCATCGACACCGATATTGAATGTTTGGGTTTTTTCCCAAGTCAGATTTTCTAGTCCCAGTTTGAATCCGGCTCCCGATACCGTTTTGTTATTGTAGGCATAGCTGTTGTCATACACGTCATATACGGTAAAACGATCGTAAGTACCGATTGCTTGACTGCCCAAGATACCATAAGAGGCTCGTAACTTCAAGTCGCCTATCTTTTCTTTATAAAACTCCATGAAGGATTCTTCTGTAGGGCGCCACCCCAAGGAAACTGAGGGGAAAAAGCCCCAACGATAATCCTTGTGGAACTTAGAAGCTCCGTCGTAGCGAAAACTGAATTCTGCATAATATCTGTCGGCATACGAATAACCTGCACGTCCAAGGAAAGAGGTTATGCTGGTGCGGTTACTGTCGTCAACGGAAGTTTTTCCTGTGATGTTTCCCGGCTCACTGGTTGTTTCGTCAGTAGCAATACCTAAATCGGGGTCTACATACTTCTTTTCTATTTCGTTACTGCTTTGTGTGTATGACTCGTTGGTCAATCCTACTAGACCGTTGACCGTATGCTTGCCGAATGTTTTGTTGTAATCCAATAGCAGTTGAGTATTGATAAGATAGGCGTTACTGTTCCAGTTACTGGTTTTGTTGTTCTCTTTTTTGATTGGACGCGGTTCTGTGGCTTCTTCGCTACTATAATAAGCCACTGCATGATTCCTGGTAAAACGTGTGTCGTTCATGATGTCAGCACCGAACACTCCTTTCAATTTTAATCCGTCAATAATCTTCATTTCGGCGGAAACGTTTGTGTTGATGTAGTTATTACGGTATTTATTTCTTCCACCCGCTTCCAACTGTCCCAGTGGGTTGAACTCGGACAATATATCATTCAGTAGGTATCGTCCGTCTGCTGATTTCATTTTATAGTAATAGTAGGTCGGGGTGCGGGCGGCATCTACTTCCAGGCTTCCTCCGGTAGTGCTTACACTGTTGTTGCGGGCATAAGCAAGGATTCCGGTCAGTTTGAAGCGTCCGAGCTCAGTACTCAGACTTGTGCGGAAGTTGTAGCGTTGAACACCGAAAGAGTCGTTTCCTACATAGTTGCTTTCCTGATCGTAATAACCCATTGAAATCATGTAAGTAGAGTGTTCGCTACCTCCGGATACGCTTAGGTTATAATTCTGTTGCATGGCTGTTCGCATAATCTGGTCAAAGAACCAGCTCTCTTCATTCTGATGAGCGGCTAAATCGCGGATTTGGTCAGGAGTATACTTGGGAGCATTGCCTGCATTGGTTTCTGCAAGATTTCTCAGTGTTGCGTTTTGATAGCCTGCTACCGGAGAGAACAGGATGTCCGGATTTTCCCAACCTATCATGCCGCTCAAGCGGACTACCGGACGCTGGTTCTTTTTCCCTTTTTTGGTGGTCACCACTACTACACCGTTGGAAGAACGTGAACCGTAGATAGCGGCCGTTCCTGCATCTTTCAAGATAGAGATGTTTTCGATGTCCATCGGATTCAGCTTATTGAAGCTTTCACCGTCAGCTACCAGTCCGTCTATCACAAATAGAGGGCTATTGTCATTCAGCGTACTGATACCACGGATATTGAAATTCGTTTTGTTATCATTCGGGTTGTGGTTACGTTGCTGTATGATAACGTTCGGTGCTGCTCCTTGCAATGCCTGAGTCATGTTTGCCACCGGACGGTTTTCAATCATGTCGGCTTTTACTTGGTCTACCGCACCTACCGCACTTTTACGGGTTGTTGTGCCATATCCTACTACAATAACTTCATCGAGGACTTTCGTGTCTTCTTTCATGCTAATGGAAAGAGAACTCTTTCCGTTAACCGGAAACTCTAGAGTAGCATAGCCGATGTACGAAAAAACTAGTGTATCATTGGCGTCACATTGAATGGAGAAGTTGCCGTTGATGTCTGTAATTGTTCCGATTCCCGACTTGCCTTTTACACTTACGCTTACTCCGATGAGAGGTTCACCGGATGCATCTTTTACCGTTCCTTTTACGAGGGTATTCTTCGTTTGCGAAGTGCTCAATATGCTCGCCTGTCCGGCATTAATGTCGGGCGCCAGAATAAATAAAGAGGCTATAGCGAGACTGAAAAACAAAAGTTTATACTTTCTACAAGTCATACCTTGTTTTGATTTAAGGAATTAAATTAAATGATTAAAATTCTCTGATGCTAGTTTTGATTTTGAATGGAGAGTACTTTTAGGTCATACGTATTAGTGTTTAATGGTTAATATAAAATAGTGTCTTGACCGTTATGAAAATCAGACGTTGCAAATATGGGGGTGGTGCTGAGGAATGTATGTACGAATTTATGCCATTTATGTCTTTTCTTGATAAAATGGCAGGAATTGAGGAGGAAATGGCGGAAAATCGTGCAATTTATTATCTGTTTATTATTGGTGTAAGAAGTTTCTTTATTACTTTTGTATTAATGAACTGCATCCTTTGCTATTGAATGAAATACTTTGTTGCTTATGGGAAAAACATATCTTTCTCGATTTTTCTTTTTTCTCGTTATCGGTTGGTGGAGTCTGTTGGATGTTGAGGCTACAGCATATAGTTTGCGTCAGTTTTCCAGCAAAAACGGATTGTCTAATAGCGCCATTCTTTCTATTTGTCAGGATTGTGATGGATTGATCTGGATTGGTTCGTGTGATGGATTAAATGTGTTTGATGGGACTGAACTCCGTTTGTATAAGCCTGTTGATGTCCGGAACAATTTGTCAGGTAACTTGATTGATAATATAATGGAAGCGGAAGACCATGTTTTATGGATACAGACGAATTATGGACTCGACCGTTTCGATACTCATTTGCAGACTGTTCAGCGGTTTAAAGACTTTCAGGATATTAGCTGTATGGCAAAAACGCGGGAGAATGATGTCTTGGTCATTAAGGATGACGGTTATATTTATTATTTTGATCGGAAAGGACTTAAATTCCACCGTTTGAATGCAAAGCGGTTAGCTTTTGAGGATATACAGTATATATGTGTGGATAGTGCGAATGTTCTATGGATTTTTTCTTCTAGTGGTGATGTCCGTAGTTATGTTATTGAAAAGAAGGAAGATAGTATCCCGGAACTTATTCTTCAGTCGTTGTTTGAGCAGGAGGGAGAGTTGTTTTGGACATCAGGAGAAGGAGATTTGGTTTATTTTATTGACGGTGCTTATGATCTTTATGAGTATGATTTGCGTAGCCGGAATAAATATTTCATAGCTGATTTGAAAGAGGAGATAGCTCAGCGAGGGCAGGTCTCTTCTATTGTCAAGCAAAGAGATGATTATTATGTCGGTTTCAAAAGCAGTGGATTGATTTGCTTGAAATATCAGTCCGACAGTAAGGTTAAATATGTCATGCAATCAATCGGCATTGAATCCGGCATTTTCTGTCTGTTTAAAGATCGATTTCAGGATATTATTTGGGTGGGAACTGATGGACAGGGGGTATATATGTATTTCATCGACCATTTTTCTATTCGGAATACTTTATTGGATACTTCTGACTATCAAATTAACACTCCGGTGCGGGCTTTGTTTTTGGATGATGAACAAACGTTATGGGTAGGGACTAAAGGAGATGGAATTTTGCGTATGCTCCGTTATGCTCCAGATACGGGAGGAAAGTTTGATGTGGAACGGTTGCATACAGGGAATAGTTCGTTGACGGATAATTCCGTTTACTGTTTTGCTCCTAGTTGTTGGAATCGACTGTGGATAGGAACGGAGCATGGGATGAACTATTATTCTTATCGGGAGAGAAAAGTAAAAGAGTTTCCTGTTATGGTTGACGGTAAGACGTTGAGATATGTGCACTCTATATGTGAATTGAATGACAGTACGATTTGGGTGGCTACTGTAGGTGAGGGAATTGTGAAAATTGTACTGAACGTTTCTGATGGAGAACCTAAAGTTATGTTTACCCGAAGAATTGTGTTAGATGGAGGGAGAAGAGCTTCTAATTACTTTTTTACGTCTCATCAGGAAAATGATTCCATTCTATGGTTTGGTAATCGTGGTTATGGTGCTTACCGGATGAATGTGAAGACGGAGGTGATGATGCCATTTCGTTTTGACCAGGAAGTCAGTAACCAGGCTGTAAATGATATTTTTGCCATTCTTTCAAATAAAAAAGGCTATTGGTTGGGTACTAGTTTTGGGTTGACACACATGCAGTCGCCCGGTAATTATCGGGTATATAATGAGGCAGATGGATTCCCCAATAATACGGTTCACGGCATTTTGGAAGATGGCGAACATAATCTTTGGCTAAGTACCAATCAAGGGGTGGTACGGTTTAATATTGAGGCAAATACTGTCCAGGCTTATAATCGGCAGAATAATCTGGAAGTCACAGAGTTCAGTGATGGTGCTTTCTTTAAGGACGAGCGTACAGGGACTCTCTTCTTCGGTGGAACAAACGGATTTATTACTATCAATGAAAACGATCTTACGGCTATGGAATATATGCCGAAATTGCAGTTTTACCGTCTATCTATCTTTGGAAAAGAATATAATATTTATCATTTTTTGCGGCAAGATAAAGATGTGGAAGTATTGGAACTGGATTATAGCCAGAATTTTTTCAATTTATCTTTTGTAGCTGTCGATTATATCAATGGTAATAATTATACTTATTCTTATATGATAGACGGACTAAGCAATAATTGGATAGAGAACGGCTCTTCTACAACGGCTGTTTTCTCCAATCTTCCACCCGGTCAATACACTCTTTGGGTGAAATGCCGGAGTAATATTATGGGTAAAGAAAGCAAGCCGTACTCTTTGGTCATTCGTATTGCTCCTCCTTGGTATATGACACAATTAGCTTATTGGGGATATTTCTTGCTGTTTCTTCTTTTGCTTTGGGGGCTTGTTTATATGGCTATTCGTCGCTATCGTCGGAAACGGGATATTATTATTGAGAAACTGAACCGACAAAAACGAGATGAAATTTATGAATCTAAATTAAGGTTCTTTACAAATATCACACATGAATTTTGTACGCCTCTTACTTTAATATCAGGACCTTGTGAGAAGATTCTGTCTTATGCCGGAACAGATGGATATATCCGTAAATATGCTGATTTGGTTCAACAGAATGCACAGAAACTGAATTCGCTGATTCAAGAATTGATAGAATTTCGTCGGTTAGAAACAGGGCATAAGGTATTGGATATACAAGAGGTAGCTGTGGATGAGCATACTCGGGGCATTGCCGAATCTTTTGGTGAATGGGTGGAAAGTAGAAAGGTGGATTATCAACTAAATATTGAGGAGGGAGATCGCTGGAATACAGATGTGAGTTGCTTGAGTAAAATTGTCAATAATTTGATATCGAATGCCTTCAAATATACCTCCGATGGCGGTAAGATAACTGTGGAGCAATGTATTGAAGGAGAAAGGCTTTGTATCCGTGTATCCAATTCAGGTAAGGGAATTAAGAAGGAGAATCTGGATAAGATATTCGACCGCTATAAGATTCTGGATGATTTTGAAACGCAGAATAAGAACGAAGCTTTCCCGAGAAATGGCTTGGGACTGGCTATTTGTCATAGTATGGTGAATCTGCTTGCTGGAGAGATTCGCGTGATGAGCATACCGGAAGAGGTGACGACTTTTGAGGTTGTTTTGCCGATGTTGACTGTCACTGATGCGAAATCAGGAGAATTGAAGGAACTGAAGAAGCAAGTAATGCCAATTAGCGATAAACCAGTAGAGCAGAAGAAGGATATTGTTGCAGATTATGACGCTTCTAGGCAGACTATAATGATTATTGATGATGATCCTTCTATGTTGTGGTTTGTGACAGAAATTTTTGCGGGTAAATATAATGTGCAGCCGTTTAATAGTGCTCAGGAGGCGTTGGAACAGCTGAAACTGAAACAACCGGACTTGATTTTATCGGATGTGATGATGCCGGATATGGATGGACGGGCATTTGCGAAGATTGTGAAGGAAGATAAATTGTTGAGTCATATTCCGCTAGTATTGCTCTCGGCACTTAATTATATTGATGAGCAAGTGAAAGGAATCGAATCGGGTGCGGAGGCATACGTTACAAAACCTTTTAATGTCGAATATCTAGAGAAGATTGTAGAAAGGCAGATTAGGCGTAAAGAGGATATGAAAGAGTATTATAGCTCTATTTATAGTGCTTTTAAACTGGAAGACGGGCATCTTTTGCATAAAGAAGACAAGTCGTTCTTTGAGAAAATGATGCGAGTGATAGATGAATATGTGGAGAATCCGGAGCTTTCGGTAGAGTTGTTGAGCGCTTCATTAGGGTGTAGCACTCGTCAGTTTTATCGGAAATTGAAGAATGTAACGGATAAAACTCCGGCTGACATTATCAAAGAGTATCGTCTGACGGTAGCGGAACGCCTGTTGCTTACTACAAATCTTACAGTAGAGGAGATTATGAATAAGGTGGGTTATACGAATAGAGGTACTTTCTATAAAGTGTTTTCTCAAAAGTTCGGAATGCCTCCGCGGCAGTATAGAGAGATGAAAAAAAAAGATTTGAAAGAGAAGGACTTTCATTAGTATAATTGAGTGGGGGTGTGTCAAGGGTTTGAATAGTTTATCATTTTGACACACCCTCAATTTCTCGGAAGATTAAAGTTGCTTTTTGGGCTTTCTTCTCGCCCATCCTTCTTCACTAAAGTCGGGTTCTTTATCTTTGAAAAATTCCTGCCAGTTATCTTTCCTTTTCGGTCCGCGGGCATCCGAATATCCCCGCTCTGCACGGCTTGGTTTTTCCTTCTTGCTGGATTTTGAACCTTTGGCAGAAGCATCCTTAGATTTTCTGTCTTTATTTTCATAGCGTGGAGCGCGCTCTTCGTTTTTACCGGATCTTTTACCGCCTTTGCGTTCACCCGAACCGTTTTCGTGTCCTTTTCCACCTTCTTCACTGGAGACTTCTACAACAACTTTACGACCATTCCATTTGGCACGGTTTAGAGCTTTTAGAACATTGACGGTTTCTTTTTCAGGTACTTCGAAGAAAGAGAAGTTCTGCATCAGGTCAATGCGTCCCAACTCGATACGTCCGCGTGTATTACTGTTCAATAAGCCGATAAGATCACTGGGGAAGAAACTGTCTGTTTTACCCAGATTGATGAATAGGCGGTTGAAGCCTGGAGCAGCTTTCCGACTTCTCTTTTCGAAACCATTTTCTTTGCGGTCACTTTTTCTGGCACGTTCACTACGGCTTTCAATTGTTGGTTGTTCTATTTCCGGGCGGTGGCGGTAATATTCTGCGAAACGGTTGAATTCGTGCGAAACCACTCGTTTTATCAGGTCTTCCTTGCTCAACCATTCTAGTTTACGATAGATTTCCGGCATGAAGCCTGCGATTTCTTCTTCATTTACTTTTACTTTTTCAAGGTCGTCAATAACCTTAATCAACTGCTTTTGGCAAATGCCTGCCGCAGTCGGCATCTCTCCGGTAATGAATTTCTTGCCGATAATTCGTTCTATTTCTCTTAACTTTCCCTTCTCGCGGAGATTGATGATAGCGATAGAAGTACCGGTTTTTCCGGCACGTCCTGTACGTCCGCTGCGGTGAGTGTAGCTTTCTGTATCATCAGGCAAGCCGTAGTTGATGACGTGAGTCAAATCGTCCACATCCAGACCACGGGCTGCTACATCCGTAGCAACAAGCAGCTGCAGATTACAAATACGGAACTTTTGCATGACAGTGTCTCGTTGTGCTTGTGAAAGTTCGCCATGCAGCGAGTCGGCATTATAGCCTTCTTGCATTAATTTGTCAGCAATTTCCTGTGTTTCCTTGCGGGTACGGCAGAAAATAATACCGTATATTTGCGGGTAATAGTCGACAATGCGTTTTAAAGCCTCGTATTTATCTTTCGCTTGTACGGTATAAACTACGTGTTTAACGTTGTTGGTACTTTCGTTCTTACGGCCAATAGTAATTTCTTTCGCGTTACGTAAATAGTTCTTGGAGATACGTGCAATTTCCGGGCTCATAGTAGCGGAGAAAAGCAGTGTGTTACGTTCTTGCGGTACATCAGCCAGAATAGCGTTAATGCTATCTGTAAATCCCATGTTCAGCATCTCGTCTGCTTCGTCCATTACAACGTTGCGGATGGTGGATAGGGAAACGGTCTTGCGTTCCATCAAGTCCAGCAAACGTCCAGGAGTGGCTACGATGATATGTACGCCTCGTTTCAGGCTGCGTATCTGGCTGTCAATGGAAGAACCTCCATATACAGGCAGTACTTTTAGTCCATCAATGTATTTGGAATAGTCGTTCAAATCTCCTGCTATTTGGAGACAAAGCTCACGGGTAGGGCAGAGGATAAGTGATTGTGGGATTCTGTTCTTTACGTCAATTTGTTGGAGCAGAGGCAAACCGAATGCGGCTGTTTTACCTGTTCCTGTCTGTGCAAGAGCTACTACATCATTATTTTCTCCTAAAAGGTACGGAATCACTTCCTCTTGTACCGGCATGGGATTCTCATATCCCATCTCTTCAATTGCTCTACGTATCTCCGGAGAAACGCCAAGCTCTTCAAATGTCTTCATTAAATCTCTGTATATCTTTTATTTCGGCTGCAAAGATAGTTAATTTAGTTGATAATGAATGGTTGATAACGGATAATTATTGTAGACGTCATCATATTTATGGATCAGTCTGAAAATTGGGGGATTTGATTCAGAGCAATCATATTCTTAACAAAATAGATTCATTCCGGTGTGAAAATGAACTAAACTGTGCAGTTCTGACTCATTCGATAGCGGAATACTGCGTAACTTACCTCTTTTTTTATAAATAAAGTATCATCAATGCCACTATAAGATTATTGCCATTCATCGCTTTCACCTGATTCTTGAAATGCCGATGAATAAGGCTATAGCGGGTGAAAGCGAGGGGTGAAATCAGGTGAAACAGAACATTATCGGTTTCACCTTGGCTTTTCAAAATATCCTTTGAGCTAAAACCAATATCATTATAGCTAATCCGGATATCATTATAGCTAATGAAAATATGCTTATAGCAAATCCATTGTCAGGTATTAATAGATGAACTGTCAGATGTTAATAGCTTAGTTGTCAGGTGTTAATACCTTGGTTCTCATCTGTTAATACTTGAATTGGTACATCTGTAGATTCAACAGATTGGATCTATATACTCACCGTATTGCATCTATATGTCCATCACGGTGGCTATATATATTCATCACGGTGGCTATATATGTCCATCACGATGGCTATATATGTCCAGCAATCGGTATAAATAAATTCAAAAGGTGAAAGCGATAATGGAAGCCTTCACCTGTTTTTTTCCTACGCTTTCACCCGCTATCTCCTTATTCATCGATGTTTCAGTTATAAGGTGAAACGGGTGAAACTTATGAATCCAAAGTTCATGTTATACTTATGCAAATCAGTAATTGAAAACAAAATCTCATTCATTCCAATATAGAATTGAATTAAATTTTAAGGATGTGATTGCACTGAATCAAATCCCCAAGAATTACAACTGAGCCATATTTATCCTTTATCAACAATCAATTATCTGTTAATAAAATGCTGCGCAACTGTTCTATGTCTTCCATAAAGAGTCCGATTCCTCTTTTCAGATACGTTTGTATACTCCTATATAGTTGTTGAGCGAATGATATAAAGCTCTGTGTCCTTTTGTGCATTATGGTAAATTTTACCTGTATTTCTTAGCAAACTCCACGGATACTGAATTACTGAAACTTCCGCAAACCTCGGCTGCGAAGTCTTTTCCACATTGGATTATTTTATCCCATATATCTTCATTCAAGTTATTTAGGTCGCGGTATCGAACATCATATTTGAGTAATCCATAAATGAGTCCTGCATTAAAATTGTCGCCGGCCCCAATGGTGCTGACTGCCTGTAACGGTTCTACCGGATAATCTTTGTTGACCAGATTGGTGCGCAACGCTACTTTTTCTCCACCTGCAGTACAGATGAATCGTGGGCAATAGAATTTGATTTTATCCTTGTATATCTTGTCTACGTCCTGTATGTTGTACATATAGAGGAAATCCTCCAATGAACCGCGTACAATATCCGCATATTCAAGATTCTCAATAATGGTTGGAGCCAGTTTGATGGCTTCGTTCTTATGAGAAGAGCGGAAATTCGGGTCGTAATAGATGATGGCTTTCTTTTCCCGTGCCTGATCGAGTAATTCGAGAATCTTTTCCCGCAGTACCGGATTCAGTGCATAATACGACCCCACCATCACAATGTCATCTTCCTCTAATTTAGGGAATAGGACGTCTAGACGTTGCTTGGGATAGTTCTTGTAAAATATATATTCTGCATCGCTTTGCTCGTTGAGAAAAGCCAGAGATACTGGTGATTTACCGTCCGGGAATACGTTGACATGATCGGTTGGAATATTATTCTCACGCATAAACTGCAGGATAATATTGCCTACACGGTCATTTCCGGTTTCACTGATGAAACCGACGTTTACTCCCATTCGTCCCAATGAGACGATGCCATTGAATACAGAGCCTCCCGGTACGGCTGCGGAAGGCTGGTCACCTCGAAAGATGATATCGAGGATTGTCTCTCCGATACCGATTACTTTTCGCATAGTGATCTTGATTTTTCTCCCAGATAACCACCATGATGGCGTTTTGAATATTCGGCGATCGTAAATCCGGTTTCTTTCATGGTTTGTACCACTAATATATCTCCGATCACTGTCATGGCAGTGGTAGAGGTAGTAGGAGTCATGCCTAACACACAGACTTCAGCCGGCTTACCGGTACTAAGACAAACATCCGACTCTTTTGCCAACGGACTGTCCGGATTGCCGGTAATAACAATAAACTTCAAATCCGGATCCAGATTATGAGCCAGACGGGTTAATTCCACAATCTCCCGTGTCTTGCCCGAGTTGGAGATCAACAGGAGTAAATCATTCTTTTGTAAAATACCCAAGTCTCCGTGTTGCGCCTCGCTGGGATGCAAAAAGACAGATGGAATACCGGTGGAACAGAAAGTTGTAGCAATGTTCATGGCAATTTGTCCGGCTTTTCCCATACCGGAAGTTACCAGTTTTCCCTTTTTCTGATGTATTTGTTCTACAATCAGTTTCACTGCTTTTTCATAAGCGTCTGTTACAGGGATGTTGAGCACAGCTTGTGCTTCCTGTTGCAAAAGTTGTTTGATGGAGTCTATCATATAATCAGTTTATTTTTTCTTTTAATTCGTTCAATGTGTTTGCTACTTCGTAGTAGGTTGAGAATGGTTGCCGTGCAAAACCTTTATCCTCCAATGTGTGGAGTGCTTTCAATAGTTCGTCATAGAAACCATATTCATTGTAGAAGATGACCTTTTTCCGGTGATAACCGATAGAAGCAGCGGCTATTACATGGAAAATCTCATCGAGTGTACCAACGCCTCCGGGTAGTGCGACTAACACCTCCGACTTCTCCGTTATGATATCTTTGCGGTCACTCAAATTGCGGGTGTGAATTTCTTCGTCTAACAGAGTGCTTACTTTGCCGTTCTCCTCCAGTTTGGCGGGAACAACTCCGATGACCTTGCCTCCGTTTTTTTTCACGGCGCGAGCTACACATTCCATCAGTCCGAGGCTGGCCCCTCCATATATCAAGGTTTTGCCTTTCTGCCCCATCCATTCTCCTATTTGGCGGGCACTTTCGAAGTACATTTTGTCAATGTTTTCGGAGGCGGAACAGAATATTCCTATCTTTTCCATATACGTTGTTGCTGTTATAGTCCACAAATATCTGCAATTTTCTATAAACAGCAATAAGTTTTATTGTATTTTTGTGGCATTAATTCAATAAGGAAGTATAAAACAATGCAAGGTAACGAATATACATTGCCAAATGGCTTACGTATTATCCATGAACCGACCCTCTCAAAAGTAGCTTATTGTGGTTTTGCGATCGATGCCGGAACGCGCGATGAGGCAGAGAATGAGCAGGGAATGGCCCATTTTGTAGAACACCTGATTTTTAAGGGAACGGAGAAGCGTAAAGCTTGGCATATCCTCAACCGGATGGAGAATGTGGGGGGCGACCTGAATGCTTACACTAATAAAGAAGAAACGGTGGTCTATGCCGCTTTTCTGAAAGAACATCTGGAACGGGCGCTTGAACTGTTGGGGGATATTGTATTTCATTCAACCTTTCCGCAGCATGAGATAGAAAAAGAAACGGAGGTCATTATTGATGAAATCCAGTCGTATGAGGATACTCCGTCGGAACTGATCTTCGATGATTTTGAAGATATGATCTTCCGCAATCATCCATTGGGAAGAAACATTCTTGGTAAACCGGAACTGCTGCGGAGTTTTCGCACGGAAGGCGTTCTATCGTTTACCCGCCGGTTTTACCAACCGGGAAATATGGTGTTTTTTGTTCAGGGACAATATGATTTCAAGAAAATCATCCGCCTGGTAGAGAAATACCTCTTGGATATTCCTGATGTAAGAGTAGAGAATCGTCGTACACCTCCGCCTCTTTATGTGCCGGAACATTTGACGGTCCCCAGAGACACACACCAGGCACATGTAATGATTGGTAGCCGTGGCTATAATGCGTATGACGACAAACGCACGGCTCTTTATTTATTGAACAATGTCCTCGGAGGTCCCGGGATGAATAGCAAACTCAATGTGTCCCTTCGTGAGCGTAGAGGGCTGGTTTATAATGTCGAATCCAATCTGACCTCCTACACGGATACAGGGGCTTTCTGTATCTATTTCGGGACGGATGTAGATGACATGGACACCTGTTTGAAACTGACCTATAAGGAACTGAAGCGGATGCGTGATGTGAAAATGACTTCCTCCCAGTTGGTAGCAGCGAAAAAGCAGTTGATCGGACAAATCGGAGTGGCATCTGATAACTTTGAGAATAATGCATTGGGAATGGCGAAAACATACCTTCATTATCATAAATATGAATCATCCGAGCTTGTTTTTAAGCGTATTGAAGAGTTAACGGCAGAGCAACTACTGGAGGTTGCCAATGAAATGTTTGCAGAAGAGTATTTATCAACGCTGATTTATAAGTAGCTTTTTGATACTGCTACGATATACTGGCAATTAATAAACTGTTAATATTAAACTGACCATGAGAAACTTAACACGAAATGTCTGGATTTGCCTGTGTCTGATAATGTTTCCCCTTACAACATTCGGACAGCAGAAGAACAATTTTACCTATGTGCCGGCTCAAGAGCTTTTATTAGTAGGAAAAGCGACTACCGAAGGTGAATATTTCCATCGGGTAGACACAGCAAAGTATTGTACGATGCCTCCTGCAGTAAAGAAGCTATTCACCAACTCTGCGGGTTTGGCTATTTCCTTCACAACGAACAGTCCGGTGATAAAAGCTAAATGGACTGTTCCTGACAATTACCAATTGCCAAACTTGACCAGACTAGCCCAGAAAGGCTTGGATTTGTATATCAAACGGGATGGGAAATGGCAATTTGCCGGAGTAGGGATGCCGGGTGGCGTGACTACGGAAAGAGTGATTGTCGATAATATGGGAACCGAAGAGAAAGAATGTTTGTTATATCTGCCCTTATACGATGAGTTGAAGAGTCTGGAGATAGGCGTTTCTTCTGATGCTCACATACATAAAGGAGAAAATCCGTTCAAAGAGAAAATAGTAGTCTACGGATCCAGTATTTTGCAGGGAGCGTCTGCCAGCCGTCCGGGTATGGCCTATCCGGCCCGCTTATCCCGTAGCAGTGGATATAATTTCATTAATTTGGGATTGAGTGGTAATGGAAAAATGGAGAAAGAAGTTGCCGGGATGTTAGCGGATATTGATGCAGACGCTTTTATCTTGGATTGTATTCCTAATCCTTCTCCCAAAGAGATTACCGAACGGGCTGTTGACTTTGTAATGACCTTGCGGGAAAAACATCCGGATACACCTATTATTATCATACAGACATTGATACGCGAAACGGGAAACTTTAATCAGAAAGCCCGTGAGAATGTAAAGCAACAGAATGAGGCTATCGCCGAGCAAGTAGAAGTACTGCGTAAAAAAGGCGTAAAGAACCTGTATTTCATTAAAGAAGACCGTTTCTTGGGAACAGATCACGAGGGAACCATCGACGGAACTCACCCGAACGATTTGGGATTCGACCGGATGCTGAAGAAGTATAAACCTGCTATCAGCAAGATCCTGAAAATTAAGTTTAGAGACGAATAACGGAAAGAAATAAGAAGAAATAAAGGTCAATTCATGGGGGTGAATTGACCTTTTTTCTTTTGCAAATGTGTTAAGTTGTTCCTGAAAACAAGAAGCCCGCTACTTCTTTAATAAGATGTTTCGAATGACTTATAAAGAAGATTATTCCAGATCTCTCAATCCTTTTTTCTCCAAATAATGAATAAGTTCTTGTGGGCGGTCTGTTTGTATCATTGTCGCTTTATGTTCCAGTATCCATCCCCAGTGTTTGTCTTTACCTTCAATTAAAGCATTCTCGTCGTCATGTCCTCCGCACAAAGAATCCCACAAAGTGTTTATCCACACGCGGCTGCCAGATTCTATGATGGAATTGATTATGTTTAGGTCGAGAGATTTTTCGTCTTTAAAACAAAGCTCGTAAGCCACTGGAACAAAGTCTTTGATAAATTCCTGTACCGATGCAACTGATTTGTCATTCCATAAATCAATAATAGGCATATATAACATTCCTTGGCTTGAACCATAGCTTTCCTTGACTTTCTCAACGGGGTATTTCCCTTTGATAATGACTTGCTTTTCCATGTCGCATTTTTTGATAATGGGGAGGATTTCTTTGATGTATTTTTCACCCTTGTCAATATTGACAAGAATTCGGTTTTTACAAACTTTGAGAACCTCTTCCAAAGTTGGGATCTGACGTCTGGTCTTAATACCGTTACCACTTCGCAAAACTAGCTTTTTGAGTTCTTCCGTAGTATAGTCTTTTATCGCCCCTACGCCGGTCGAAGTGCGTTCTAACGTTTCATCATGCATACAGATGAAGTTTCTGTCTTTAGTTGGCTGAATATCTATTTCAACCATATCTACTCCCATTTCGATAGCGTTTTCTATACACTGTATGGAATTCTCCGGAGCATTTCTCCAGTCACCACGATGGGCAATCACAAAAATATACTTAGAGTTCTTATCGTGTAGATTATTGAGCAATTTGTCAGATCTTGTTTGAGAAGCTACGTTCAAAGAAACAAGTAATATAACTAATATTAATCGTATTTTTCTGATCATTCTTTTTCAATTTTATATAATCCTTGGCTATTGAAAGTTGAATAATTAACGTACTCCTTTTTCTTTTAAATATGGGATAATAATATCCGAATAATCAGTCTGTATCACTTCTATTTTATTTTGGATGAATACATCCACTTTAGAGTAATCATTATTATTTAATAATTGACTGTCATCATTTTCCAGGTGATTGGCATATCCTATTAGTTTGGCTGTTTTAATGGCTTCCACTAGTGTTGTAAGATTATTTACGTTAATATTGAACTGTACCATTGGTATGGATTTTGCATAATATTTCTGATAGTTATTCACATCTGTCGTATTACTAACCCATGGGAAAGGGATTGCATCTTTATTGTATTCTAGAATATTATCTATATAAGTGCTTCCCACAAAGTAGCACACCTCGTTTGTCATGCCTTTATCTGCTACCATTTTGACAAGCCTTCTTAAGAGTGCAGGCTCTTTTACATCCACACAGATGTAAATTTTTCCTTTTGCAGCTTTTAGAATTTGTTCAAATGTAGGGACTTTAAATTGGGTGGCACGTCCTTGATTATCTTTTAGGTAATAGCCGAATAATGTACTTGATAACATGGTAGACAGATTACCCGAACCAGTGGTTGTATTTCCAATGCCAGCATCATGCATATTGACAATAACTCCATCTGAAGTGGCTCGTGCATCAACTTCTATCATGTCTACTCCTGCTTCAATGGCATATTTAACAGCTTCGACAGAATTGCCCGGAATCCCATTCTGGATACCTTTCAAAGTATTGCTACGATGTGCGCAAGTCCACATCTTCAAACTGGTGTTTTCAGACAATTGTTTTAAGTCTGCTTTTAGGTCTCTGCCACTGGGCTCACTCGAACCATCTTCCGGTTCGTCAGAGTCGTCCGGATTAATAGGCTGTTCTTTCTTTATTTCATCGTCGGATGAGCTACAACCGGAACAAATCATTAGCCCGGCTAATAAAATAGCGAGGGATAGGAATAATATTTTTCTCATAATGAATCGTTTGTTTAGGGAGCTTTTTCAGATAAGCTCCCTATTATTAATAAAATGATATGTAGTTATTTGATAGTAGATGTATGCTGTGGGTCTTTCCCTTTCATAGGCCATGCACTTGTAGCAGGACCGCTAACTAATCCGGAAGTTAAAGCAACCATTAGGCTTTGTTTTTCATTCTCTACATTAGTGATGGCAATGTAAATAGTACCATCGTTTCCAATGATCGGAGAACTCCAGAATTTGCCTTGTGTAGGTAACCATTCGGAAGCATAAGGGCTGTGACTGTTTGTGATAGCTCCGGCCACATCAAGTGCGGCAACAATGTCACGGCCATTTGAATCAAGAATATAGAAATTACCCTTTTCTGTGCCGAATAGAATATGTCCGTCTGCATCAATGGCAGGAGTTCCGCTTACACTTTCTGGGGATTCATACTGCCATTTAATTTCACCATTGTTTGGAGATAAAGCTATGATTCCTCCAGGAAGGTCGCCTGTTGCTTTCAATGATGCATAAACAGTTCCGTCAGTACCAATGACTAAACCACCTTGATCTTGTTTGCCTGTATTATCAATCAGTTTTTCCCATACAATAGCTCCAGTGCTACCTTCTATACAGAATATTTTCTGGGATGTTCCTCCGGTAAGTCGCATTCCATACACTCTTCCATTATAATCTACTGCTATGGATGCAAAACAGGCTTGCGACTCTGCAAATGATTTCCATTTCCATGGAACAGCTGTGTTGTCATCTCTTTCCATTTTACTTTTTTCAACTCCATGTACTCCCCAGCCACTAAGAATAACCATCATTCCTTGATTGGTAACAACGGGACCTACATAAGTCCCTCCTGCAGGGCCTGATGCGCCATTGGCCATATATGCCACACGTTTACCTGTCGATTTATCAAAAGTAACTAGAGAACCAATGGTTCCATGGTTGCCGCAATAGACGTATTTACTATCAGAGACAGCTGTCCCATACGCTAGACTGGGCTTTGACTCGGCTCCATTGTTCCAAAAGCCATCTGTTGCATTGTTGAATGCGAACCATTTCATGTTGCCATTAGCGTCAATTGCAAAAAGTTTTCCGTTTCCACTAAACCCGGTGCCGATGTAAATCGTTCCATCCTCGTCAACAGAAGCAGTCATGGATGAATTTCCTGCTGCCACAGTTCCAAAACTGGGGTTTGCCATATTGAATTCCCATTGTTGTGAACCATTGGATGAGTCATAACATCGTAAGACATGGTCATTGCTATTGATATAAACCGACTTACCATCTCTTGACAATGCTGCTGTACTTCCTGCCAGCTTGGCAAGATGTGTGGAAGATGTCCATTTCAGTGACAAATCTCCAATTTGCACGATCTTATTCAATATTTCTATTGTTTTCCGGTAAATATTTGTGTTGCCGTTTCCATCTGTTATTTTCAGCGTTACGATATAGACTCCTTTGTCTTCATATATGTGCTTGGGGTTTTCTTCGGTTGATTTTTCCCCGTCTCCGAAATTCCATTTATAAGAGTAATTACCGTCGCCACCGTAAGAAGTACTGGTGAACTGTACGGCATCCTCAACAAATGCTCTTGATGCCATACTGAATGCTGCGGAAGGAATATCCTTTCCCACTTTATCTTCACTATTGCATGCTACAAATGATAATAGGCTGATTATAAGCATAAACGGAAGTGCCTGTTTCATATTTCTGGTAGTTATCATAAATATCATAATCGTTTAAGGTTGTGTTATTCGTTTTCTTTAGCTCCGGCATATCCGGGATTTTGAGGATACGTATCCGTACCTGCCATATCAATTTCCGCTTGCGGTATTGGATAGTACATCAGGTGAGTGCGTCCGTTGAGAGTTTCGAGCAGTTCGAGGCGGTTGGTGCGTTTGATGTCTTGCCATCGCATTCCTTCGGCGAAGAACTCACGGCGACGTTCGTCAAGAATTAAAGTTTGATAATCTTTGTCCGAAAGGGATTGGATAATCATCTCGGTTGGCACGGTTGTATATCTCTTTTTCATGAACTCAACCAATGTGGCTGCTCCGTTTGTTTTGCCCAAGGCTTCAGCCTTTATCAGATACATTTCCGAGAGACGTGTTATAATAACCGGAGTAGATTTATAATCGGAAGTAGGGGCCAACTGGTAAGTACCATTCGGATATTTAATGACTCTATTTTTATCTTGTGCGGAGAATGTAGCATTCTTACGTATGTCTCCTTTGCGGGACAAACTGCTATCGTCGGAAAATAGATGATTGTAACACCAGTCACTTGGTGCGTAATTCCATGAAGCATCAGTATCATTTACATAGGTTGTAAAGGTGAGAGGGCTGGAAGCTCTTGAATTGTTGACAAAAGCAAATACAATTTCAGAACTCGTACTTTCTGCACTCCAATTTTTAGAGAAATCCAAAGAACTGCCTGTTAATGAAAAAACAGAGTTCTTCAGTACTTCGTTGGCATAATTAGCTGCATCCGGCATTTTATTCTGGAAAAGAGCAACTCGTGCTGCAAGTGCGTTGGCAGCTTCATAAGATGCATACCAGTGAGAATCAGTTTTTGGCAGTAACTGGATAGAACTCTTCAGATTTTCTTCTACGAAACTCCATACGTCTGCTTCCGGAGAAATAGGTACAATATCATTCGAACGTTTGCGTAAGATGGGAACATTACCGTAGTGCGAAGCGAGACGGTAGTAAATGAATGCCCGGAAATAGTAGGCGGTACCACCCATCTTTTTCATAAATGCAGATTCTTTATTACTTGCTGCTTCGTAAGATTCAACTAAGAAGTTAACTTGATTTAATGTAGTAAACGAACTTCTCCAGAAAGAGAGAATATTGATGGTTTGGTTGGTAAAGGAGGGAGCCATATCGCAAGGATCTGTAATAGCGCCGCCACCGGGGCCTCCCTTGAAATTCTCACCTTGTAGGTCGTCTGCCCACCAATAAGTGAATACATAGCTTTCCATGGTAGCATACAATCCATTTAGAAGTTTCTCTAAATCGCTGTCTGTCAAGGCTGATTGTGGAATGGCATTGCGAGGAGCTATATCATCCAGCCAACTGGAACAGCCTGTGCTAAAGACGGTTATCAGTATCGTTATAATTGCTAATTTTATATTTTTCATATCGTTATCAGTTTTAGAAGTTAATGCTTGCACCTATGATAAAACTCTTTAATGTTGCTTGTTCGCCGAAGTCTGCTCCATAGCTGTCACCAGTAGGACTGCTGTCGTAAGAGAACTCCGGGTCATATCCGGAATACTTGGTGAATGTAAAGAAGTTGTCTAGTGACACAAAAACACGGGCTCCTGTTACATGAATTTTGGACAACAAGTTTTTGGGAATGTTGTAGCCTAAAGTGATAGTCTTGATTTTGAAATAAGATGCATCTTCCAAATAACGGGTGGAGACGAGATTATTACCAAAACCGCCAGAGAATGTGCCTGCCAGTGTAGGACGCGGAACTGTATTACTCGTTCCTTCACCTCTCCAATAATGATTGGCTGCATATTTGGAAATGTTATAGAATTGCTGGGAATCTACCCATGCTCCGTTTTTATATCCTTTGATATTGGCAGAAGCTATTCCAAGGTGTTCAGTACCTTCTGTTCCTCCACACCCTTTCCATGCAGATAATATTTTACCTCCGATAGCATATTGACAAAAGATAGACAAATCGAAATTTTTCCAGCTCATGTTAGAGGTAATACCACCATATACATCCGGAGTTACTTTACCTACATACATTCGGTCGGCATCGGATATGTCTCCGTCTCCGTCATAATCGAAATATTTGCAATCACCTGCACGTACTCCCTTGTCGTAAAGTTTGATGGGAATTTCAGAATCAGTTTGATAGATACCATCCTGTCGAAGCATGTAGAAGGCACTAACTGGTTGGCCAACAATTAAAGCGTGCATCACTTTTCCAGTATTGGCCCCCCCATTATTGATTTTCATATCAAGAACACCGTCCAGTGATAACAATTTATTTTTTGTATAGGTGAGATTGGTATTCATATCCCATTTAAATGATCCTTTCAGGATTTGACCGCTGAGCATCACTTCTAAACCTTTGTTCTCTAATGAACCGATGTTGGATGTGCGGCTGGTATATCCTGTTGTGGAAAGAGTACTGGTATTATACAGAAGTCCTGTTGTTTTTTGATAATATCCATCCAATGCAAAAGTAATGCGTCCATCGAAAAGTTCGGCATTGATTCCGACATTTATTTGATTAGCTTTTTCCCAAATAAGGTTAGCGGCATCTGCACCGATTTTAAATCCGGCTGCACCGTTGTATGAGCTTCCTCCCGATGTAACCAGTGACATGGCCGCCCAGTTGCTAATGCCATCCATACTACCCGTATTACCCCAACTGACACGTAGTTTCAAGTCATTCAACGGAGTCCCTTTTGGAAAGAAAGGTTCATTGATAATGCGCCATGCAAAAGAGGCGGAAGGGAATGTGCCATAACGTTGGTCTTTAGAGAAACGTGAGGAGCCGTCACGGCGAACCGTGGCATTTAGTATGTAACGATTGTCCCAGTTCAAGGCGATGCGGCCAAAGTAAGATTCGATTCCGTATGCATTATACCCGATACTTCCTGCATAAATATTGCTGCCGGAATTTATCAGCCCGAAGTTGGATGAAGGAAATGCCCCATTACTATAATTGTCACTGTAGGCCCCGAATGTTTCATATTTGTACTCTTCATATGAATGACCGATCATAGCCGAATACATCAGTTTGTCCCAACTGTTTTCGTAAGAGAGTACATTGTCTATGATATACCGGTAGCTGACATTCTTTTGTTCTCTGATTGCTCCCCAGCCTGCTCTTTCAGCATAATCATTCTGTTCTGTGATTGTTTTTTTCTCTTCATCGAGAATACCATATACACTAAATGAAGGAGTATATTTCAAACCTTTGACAGGGGTGATGTCAAAACTTAAAGCTGCTACTCCTTGTTTTTTATGTACTGTCCATTTTTCTTCATTAAGTATCATTGCCGGATTGTGGCGGCATAGTTCTGTCGACATTGTAGTATAAGTTCCATCCTCACGGTAGGCCCCTACCCAAGGCTGTTCCTCGCGAGCGGTACGAATAACCTTTAGGCTGAGGTCTGAATCTTCTACCAAGTCGAACTTGCTATAAGAACCTGTCAGGTTTAAGTTTATCTTGAACCAACTGTTCAATTTGTGAGTGAATTTAGCGCGCAGATTGGTTTGTTGAAAACCACTAGTGCGAATTATACCTTCCTGGTCGTTAAATCCTAAAGAAGTAAAGAATGAGGTTTTGTCATTACCTCCCGATAAATTAACTGATGAGGTGGTTGTCTGTGCCATACTGCGTTGAATCTCTTTCATCCAGTCAGTTTCTGTGATCTGATCTGGGATAAAGAATTGTTTAGTATCTTTCTGCTGTACATTCCAGTTATCCACAGCTGTTTGCATGGTGCGTGTGTACTCGCTGACATTTGCCATCGGAATATCATGGGCAATCCATCCCAAGCTGTGACGTACACTTGCATTAACTTGAGTTTTACTGTTGGTGTTTCCTGACTTAGTGGTGATGATGACTACTCCATTGTTGGCACGTGAACCGTAGATCGCTGCCGCAGAAGCATCTTTCAACACATCCATTCGCTCAACATCATTCGGGTTCAGCATTGGCATTGATTCACTGGGAACACCATCGACAACGTAAAGAGGGGTACTGTTGCCTGAGATAGAGGCAATACCTCGTACTCGTACGCTAGGCTGTTCACCCGGAGTACCGCTGGCTGATGCAACGTTTACACCCGGAGTACGTCCTTGCATCATTTTAGCAACGTTGTAATCGTTACCTTGATCTACATTATCAATCTTGAGACTACTGATAGAGGTGGTAACCAATTTCTCTGACTGCGCACCATAGCCTACTACTACAACTTCGTTCAAGGCGACACTGCTTTCCTGTAAGTAAATTCTCAAATCATTTTTGGCATTTGCTTTTATTTCCTGTGGCTTGTAGCCAATGTATGATATCGTGAGAGCTTGAGAAGGGTTTGCAATAATGGTAAAGGTTCCGTTAATGTCAGTAATTACACCCGTTGTTCCTTGGGTAATGTTCGCGCCAATAACGGGAGCCCCTGTTTCGTCATAGACGATACCTTTTATTGTTTTTTTCTCTTCATTCGTTGGCTGTGCCTTTTGTTTTACTAATACGATTGTGTTATTGTTCACTGAATAAGTAATGTTCAGCGGAGTAAAAACTTGCGAAAGAATTTCCTTGATAGGTTTATTCGTACAATTTACCGTAACTTTACTTTGAACGTTGAGTACATTATTTCGATATACGAATGTATATTTGGTCTGTTTCTCTATTTGTTTCATAAAAGTTTTTACTGTGCCGTTTTGAATATTAACTGATATATTCCCCTCTTGTGCAAGGAGTACTATTGGAAATAATAACAGTACGACAAGTGAAATGGTAAAGTTCCTAAAAAAAGAAGACTCTGCTTCCTTTGTTCTAAAAGAAAAAGTTAACTTTGTATAATTCATAGTTGATACTATTTTTCATGTTTAATGGATTAATTTTATCGACTTACATGCAACCAAAGGATTGGGCGATTCTTTGGTTGTTTTTTCATAATTATCGGGTATCTTCCATAGGCTCCTTTCTTTTTATGTTAATAAATGGTTATTTTATCTTTATGTATTTCATACCTGAATTTGTATTGCAGGCTCAATGAATGAATAACGTTTTGTATGCTTTCGTGGCGGAAAGAACCGGATAGTAAATCTTGTCCAATTTGCGGGCATCGTAATTCGATTTTCACTCCATACCATCTTTCTATTTCTTCAATGACATCTATCAAAGGTTCGGAGTCGAATATCAGATAGTCGTCGCACCATCCGGTTATCACATGTGCGTCGGCTTTCGTTATCTTGAGTGTTTTATCTATGCTGGAGTAGGTTGCCTTTTTCCCTGGGGTAAGCACATACTCTTGTGGAAGTGAACCGCCGGAGATTTTAATTCGTCCGGTGAGTAGAGATGTTTCGATGATATTCTTCTTATAGGTGTTTACATTGAAAGAAGTTCCCACTACTTCGATTTGCAGGTCGTTGGCTATCACTCTGAAAGGGCAGTCCGGATTCTTTACCACGTCGAAAAAGGCTTCTCCCGAAAGTTGTACTAATCGTTCCTTGGTGTTATTGACATTATATGTAATAGTGGTGGCACCATTCAATTGTACTTTAGTCCCGTCCGGCAAGATGATTTCCGATTTGCTACCGGGCTTCACATTAGCGGTTATCATCTGCTTTGTGTCGGAAGTTTCAAATAAGGAATAAATGCCGAAAACGGAAGTGATTAACAGAGCGAAGACGGCAGCATATTTGGTAAACTGTCGCCAACGTCGTTTCCATATAATCAGACGCAGCTCTTTCTGTATCTGATTTTTCACCATAGGAGGCATTTTTATTTCTGTCGTGGCATCTTTATCCATATCTATCATGGTGTTCCAAAGTTCTTCGTCCGGCATATTGGATAGTTCTTTTTTGAACTCTCCAAAGTCAGGCGAAGGAATTCCTTGCTCTATATACTGCCGATATAAATTTTTAAAGTGTGTAGTCATATTATGGGTGTTTCTATTGGTTATACGTGAATGAAATAGGAGAGTACTATGATTTTTCTATGTTTTATAACATAAAGATTAAAAAGGTGCGAGAATGTCATGTAAGGAGGCTTTCTATAAGAAGAAAATAAAGAGAATATTATATTTCATTATTTCGCTGCGAAGGATCTTCAGAGCGGAAGTCAGATAGTTCTTTACTGTTTGCTCGGAAAGCTCCAGTTGCTCGGCAATCTGTTTGACTGGAATATGTTTTTCTCTGCTTAGTTCATAAATCTCTCGTTCCCGTTGTGACAGAATATTCTTTGATTTCTTCAGTTGTTGCAGGAATTCATCATACAATAATAGGTCTTCTGGAGATACATCGCTCTCTTGGTTCTCGCAATACTCCATAAAGTCTTCGAATTGTAGTTCGTTGACTTGTTTGCGGAAATAATCGATTACCTGATGTTTGGCAATAGTGAAAATAAAGGCTTGCAGGTTGCCAAAGCTATTCAGTTGGCTACGGTTGTCCCATAGGCGTAAAAAGGTATCCTGAACAATATCTTGTGCCAGGGAACGATTTTTTAGTTGTTTAAGAACAAAGCTGTAAAGTCGGTCGGCGTAGGCTTCATAAATCTGGGTAAAAGCCTGGTAAGAGCCGTTGCGTAGTTCTTTTATGCACTGTATTTCGTCTATTTTCATCCTTTCTGTAATAGAAGTAGGTCAGGCAAATGTACTGAAATAATTTAGAAATAAACAAATCTATGTGAATAAATAAAGAGAAACCGATGTCCGGTAGTTGGCAGATGAATTTTATTTTGCAATCATATTACAATCATATATTGAGCTTTATTGTACCGTCTCTTGCTTTCCGCTAATTAATTTTGTATCTTTACTGTTTTTTACCCTTACAAAGACAAGTGGTCATCTTATGCAGTGATAAATATCACTTTATAAGGTGATATTTGTTTTTCTATAAGGTGACTATTGTCCCGTTACAACTGGACAACTACCCGAGTGCATAAACTATGATAAATCTCTGCACTGAAAAGTCTTAAATATAACAATAAGATTATGGCCTTTTACAATTTAAAGAAGAAACCTGCCTTGACTACTAAGGAAGGAGAAACGGAAACAATGTATGCCGACATTGTCTACAGTGGAACGATTCCGGCAGAACGATTGATCCGTGGCGTTGCTAAGAGAACCGGATTTAAGGAAGGAGTGATAGAAGGTATCCTTATAGAACTGAAAGAGGATGTATTGCAATATCTGGGTGAAGGATACCGCGTTGAATTGGGAGAGTTCGGTTTCTTTTCAGCCAAAGTGAAAGCTTCCCGATTGGTAGCAAATAAGAATGATATTCGTTCTGAATCCGTAGCTTTCAACGGGGTGAATTTCCGTGCTTCCAAGAGTATGCGTGTAGGTATTCGCGGAGATTTGGAGCGCAGAAAGTGTGTCGATTTCAATACTTCGCGTAAGTGGGACAGGGAGAACCTGAAGAAACTCGTCCTGCAATATATCGGAGAGCATGGCTTCATCACAAGAACCACTTATACAGAACTTACCGGGCGTTTGAAGAATACTGCATTGGATGATCTTAAATCTTTTGCAGCCGAAGGCATTATCAAGCGGGAGGGACGGGGTAATCAGATGCATTTTATAGCACTGCCACGAAAGGAACCGGATGGCGAGTAGTGAACTCTGATTGGATATGTTTAACTTGCGTTCGTGTGTCTAAAACATACTGTTATCGTCCATCATTAAATGATATTATGGCTAGAAATTTGTATCTTAGCGCCCATGTTGGATTGCTAATCCGGTAACCGTGTATGTTTGTTTTTATAATACTTCTAAAATAAGAAAACGATGTTTCAGAAACTTGTAGCTATAGAGCCGGTCAGTCTGGTTCCGTCGGCCGAAAAAGCGTTGTATTCATTTGCCGGTCAGGTGGTGATGTATCCTGATGTACCCGCGAGTGATGATGAAATCATTGCCCGTATCGGAGATGCCGATGCGGTGCTTTTGAGTTATACCTCCCGTATCAACCGGTATGTACTTGAATGTTGTCTGAATGTGAAATACATTGGAATGTGTTGCTCGCTCTATTCTCCCGAAAGTGCGAATGTTGATATTCGCTATGCCAATGAACGGGGTATCACGGTAACAGGTATCCGGGATTATGGTGATGAGGGAGTGGTAGAATATGTCGTCAGTGAGTTGGTGCGCTGTTTGCATGGCTTCGGGCAGGAATCGTGGGAGGAGTTGCCTCGTGAGATTACCGGATTGAAAGTCGGAATAGTCGGACTGGGTAAGTCGGGCGGCATGATAGCGGACGCTTTGAAGTTCTTTGGTGCTGATATTTCATATTATGCCCGCAGTGAGAAAGAAGCGGCTACTGCCAAAGGATATCGCTTTTTGCCGTTGGAGAAACTCCTTGCAGAGAGTGAAGTCATTTGTTGTTGCCTTAATAAAAATACGGTTCTGCTGCATGAAGAGGAATTCAGGCAGATGGGTAACCGGAAGATCTTATTCAATACCGGTTTGTCACCAGCATGGGATGAGGCTGCTTTCACTGAATGGTTGGAAGGTGATAACCTTTGCTTTTGTGATACGATTGGTGCGTTGGGGAGTGAGCAACTGCTCAATCACCCGCATGTACGTTGTATGCAGGTGTCTACTGGCCGCACGCGTCAGGCGTTTGACCGCCTGAGCGCAAAAGTATTGGCCAATCTGTCAGAATACAATGGGTGAAGCGATATTAATCAGGGTGCTCACTACTGACCACCCTGCAATATCTGATGTAGCACTATAAATGTCTACTACGGCATGCACCTGGTCATTTTTGATTTCTACCCTTTGCGTATCTCCCACAAATCCGGGGGTAGATTGTATGGATACCTGCATGTTCTCCGGACCGACAGAAGCTCGTGAGGCGGCAACTGTAACATTCACTTTGGTTGGAAAGAGACGAATAGCTTCCGCAGCACTTCCGGAGAAAACGGTACGTTGCTCCGTTTGCAAAGAATCATCATAAACGGGAGTCCCTTTGAGTCCGTTAGGACCTTTTTCATTGAAGAAGCGGGCCGTCGTATTTCCCATCAGAGAGGCAGTTCTTAAAACATCGAATCCACCGGTAGCTCCGGATGCGATATAGATTCGTGTACCATTTGCCTTGGCTGTTTCTGCCACTTTCCGATAGAATATCTCGTCTGCCAAAGCACCGATAGACAAGGTAATGACAGAGGTTCCGTTTCTCAATGCTGGCAAAGCCAATTCCCGCATAGCGGCAGGAGAGGCCGATTCCACCAGATAATCTGGTTTTAATGCTAATAACTCTTCCAATGTGGCGCAAGCAATGCAAGGCTTGCCATGTTGCTGCATTTTATGAACGATGTGCGCTGCTTTTGAAGCCGTACGCGAATAGACACCTACCAAATCATAATCTGGTAATAAGCCTTTGACAACTGCATTCGCAACGATTTCTGCAAGTCGTCCACATCCTACAATGACTAACTTTTTCATGCAACAAAGATAATACTTTTATTGGTAAGAGCTTGGATTGGTAATATGGTATTTATTTTCATCAGGTCTGTATCTGGGAATGGATTTGTCTGATAGAGTAAGACTCATTTTTATTAATAATAATGTAACATATACTCTGTCTGGCTTCTGTTTTTTCTTTATAATAGTCTGTTTGTTCCTTTAATTTATGAGCCATTTATAGTTAGGTTACGAAGATTTTCTCTACATTTGTCCGGTTAATCTCTATCATCTCATACTCACTAAAGTCTATCCGCCCAATGAAAAAGAACTGTCTACTCTGCTTTTTGCTCTTCTTTTCCTGTTATTCGGCTTTTGCTGGTGAAAGCCTGGATTCATTGTTGAATGTGCTTGATAAAACGATTAAGGAAGCCGATACTTATGTACAGATCAAAGAGAATAAACTCCATGAACTGAAAAAAGAAGCACGAAAGACACCTCCCGTTTCTGTCGAACGCTATCATCTGAATAACGATATTTATCTTGAATATAAAGCATACAGTTCCGATTCCGCACTCCACTATCTGAATGAAAATATGCTGCTGGCCCGCCAGTTGAATGACAAAGAGCGGGAACTTAAAATTCAATTGGAGCTATCCTATCTGTTATCCTCCATCGGAATGTATATGGAAGCAGCGGATATACTTAACTCGATTGATCGTCAGACATTGCCATCGTCCCTTTTGGGATATTACTATACTTGTTACGAGCATGTATATTTCGAAGCAGGAGCGGCACAACCCCGATATAAGATGTTTGCTTCCCGTTATGCGAAATTGAGCCATGCATACCGTGATTCGATGCAGGTCACTTTAGATCCGTCCTCGGCTACATACCTGTGGTTGCGTGAGACGCAATTAAGAGAAGCCGGAAAATACGATGAGGCTCTTGAATTCAGTGACCGCCGGCTTGCGGAGGCTTCTTTCGGCACACCTCAATATGCACTGGTAGCCTATCAGCGTTTCCGCCTTTTTGAGAGCATGGGCAAAAAAGACGAGCATTTGTATTATCTGGTGCTTTCAGCCATTTCAGATGTGCGTTCCGCCATTAAGGAGCAATCTTCTTTGATGGTACTGGCACAAGAACTGAATAGAAAAGGAGATTTGAAACGTGCCTATGACTATATCAATTTCTCATGGGAAATATCACAATTCTATAAAACGCGGTTGCGAAGCTGGATGAATATCACCCCGCTTTCTATGATAAACGGGAATTATCAGGATATTATCAAGCAGCAGAACCGGGAATTACTGATCTATATTACGTGCGTAGCCTTGTTGGCATTACTGTTGGTGATTGCGCTAATCTATATCTACCGGCAGATGAAAGCCCTTTCCATCGCGAAAAAAGGATTGCAGGAAGTAAACGAACGGCTTTTCTCGTTAAATGAAGAACTCGAAGAAGTGAACCGTCATCTTCGCTCCACCAATCTCGAGCTTTCCGAGTCCAATCTCATTAAAGAAGCCTATATTGCCCGTTTCTTCAAACTGTGCTCTGTATATGTAGACCGTTTGCAAGCGTACAGAAAGCTGGTAAACAAGAAACTGCAACGCGGACAAGTGGCAGAGTTGCTCAAAATGACACATCTTAGCAATGACATTGTAACCGTTGAAGTGCAAGAATTATATGCGAACTTTGATTCCGCTTTTCTGCATCTCTTTCCTAATTTCGTGGAATCTCTCAATGCCTTATTATTGCCGGATGAGCAAATTGTTTTGAAACCGGATGAACTACTGAATACCGAACTGCGTATTTTTGCTTTGATACGTTTGGGAATAAAAGACAGTTCGCAGATTGCGGAACTTCTGCATTACTCGGTGAATACAATCTATAATTACCGTTCGAGAGTAAAAACAAAAGCACGTGTTTCACGAGACGATTTTGAAGATTTGGTGGCAAAAATCCGTTAATAAAATCTGTGCCCAATCTACCTTTTAATGTGAGCTTGTTTAGAAGTAAGATATTAATAATCAAGTGGTTATTTCTTTGAGAGAATTGTAGATTTCCACTTATATTCCCTTTGCTATTTTTTATCGGGGCATTTCCCTCTATTTTTGTCATAACCGAACGGAACGAATAGGTTTCGCCTTCGGGAGTTCCTTTTTTTATTAACCTTTATAGAAATACAAATGAAAAATGAATTACTGCATTTTTTTGTTCCGGAAAAAGGAAGAAGAACAAAACGCCAGCCGATAAGCTGGTTATGCTGTTGGGCTATTCTATTGGGAATAGTCTGCAACGCTTGCTCTGACGATGATCCTGTAAAAAAGAATCCTTACCTGCAAGTAAGTACCCGTGCCCTGCTGAAAGAAGTGGTGGAGGTCAAATTCAACAACATTGATGGAAATACCGATATTACTGTCGATTTTGGTGACGGGACGGTCAAGGAAGGAAAAGCTGCTACCCCTATCACTTATGCCTATACCCAAAGTGGTGACTACACGCTGCATGTTACGGCAGGTCAGTATGAGGTGCAGAAGAGAATCCGTATCTATAATCTGTTGGCACTGACGGAGGCGATGAAGCAATTCAGAGAGCCGGACAACAAAAAAGTATGGGTCATGACACACCGGGCGCACACGTCGGACAGAACTGTTCCCGAAAATTCAGTCTCTTCCGTAGAAGATGCCATTGATTCGGGCGCGGAAGTGATCGAGTGTGATACTCATGTGACAAGTGACGGAGTGGTAGTGGTATGCCATGACCAAACCATTAATGCCACTACGGATGGCACAGGCGACATCACAAAAATGACCTATGCGGAATTACAGAAGTACAACCTAAAAGACCGGAATGGCCGGGTGACTGATGAAAAAATGCCTACTCTGGAAGAGTTTCTGAAAGCAGGCCGAGGTAGAATTTATTACAATCTCGACTACTCTCCGCGCACGGCTACTTCGCAGCAGGTGGTGGATATCGTGATGAAACTGGATATGATGGAATCTGTATTTTTCTATTGTAACAGTGCGCAGAAAGCAGAAGAAGTATTGGGCATTACTCCTAAAGCGCACGTGTACACATGGACAGGAAGTCATAAACCGATGATAGGGCTGCCGGGCAATTACTTTGTGCAATACAGCTACCTGACAAACGGAAAAAGCACTCCTTTGGGAAGTTCAATCAATGACGGAATGCTTGCTACGGTAAATATGCTTCCGGCAAGTGGCAGTAGCGTATCCGAATGGACACTGAACGAGGATTATCTGAATGAACTCTTGCAAATCTATCCGATGGTATGTATGATACAGACGGACTTACCGGACTTGTTGATTCCGGCATTACAGGCAAGAGGGCTTCGTTAACTTTATCATCTAATATAAAAATCATCTATTTATGAGAAATATTCATTTCAAAACGTGTACCTGTCTGTTAGGTATATTGCTGATGCTGTTTTCCGGTATTCAGGCAAGAGGAGCTTCTTTAGAAGTGCAGCAGGAACGTAAAATATCCGGTACGGTGATCGACGAAAAGGGGGAACCTGTCATCGGAGCTTCGGTGGTAGTTGTAGAGACGAAACAAGGCACCATCACCAATATCGACGGTAAATTTCAGGTGAATGCTCCGCAGAACGGTCGCCTGAAAATATCCTATATCGGTTATGAGACACAAGAGGTGGCTATCAAAGACCGGCAATTACTGAAAATCGTGTTGAAAGAAGAATCCACAGCGTTGAATGAAGTGGTAGTGGTGGGTTATGGTACGATGAAACGGAAAGAAATGACCTCGGCTATTTCCCATGTCGGTGCGAAAGACCTGAATCAAATCTCCAGTCTCGATGCTTCCATGCTGTTGCAGGGGAAAGTATCCAGTGTATCTGTTTCCAATACGGCTTTGGCCGATCCGAACAGTACGGGAAGTATCCAGATTCGTGGCATATCTTCGCGTAATGCCGGGCTGGGCCCGTTGATTGTTGTAGACGGAGTGCCAGGAGGCGATATGACGAATATCAATCCCGCCGATATTGAATCGATCGATGTGTTGAAAGACGGTGCCGCTTCCGCTATCTACGGTACACGGGGTAGCAACGGTGTGATCCTTGTGAATCTGAAAAAAGGAACCCGTGACGGGGAAGTGCATACGACTTACAGTGCTGCCGTCACCTTCAATAAAGCAAAGAAAGAGCTCGACATTATGAATGCGGAAGAATATCGTGCTTACCGCACGGTTTCCAATCCACTTTCCGATATGGGAGCCAGTACGGACTGGTTTGATGCCGTTACCCGTTTGGGAGTGACACACATGCACACGTTGACCTTCTCCGGAGGCAATGCGAGAACCAATTATCGTGTAACAGCCGATTATCGCAAAGCGCAGGGAATTGACTTGCGTTCCGACCGTAGGGAATATGGTGCGCGTGCTACCATCAGCCACACAACGAAAGACGGCCTGTTTACCTTTGCAGCTAACATGACTCCCCGTGTCATCGACCGGAACAAGTCAGCCAGTGTCTATGGCAGTGTCATCAAGAATAATCCGACAATGCCGGTTTATGATCCTGAATCAGCTAACGGATATTATCGTTTTCCGTCTGGAGGCGACAGCTCGAATATTGTCGAACAATTGAATGAGGAAGAGAATGGCACAGAGATTAAATTGCTGGAATGGAATGCTACTGCTGCCGTTAATTTGTTGCCGTTGTTCAATCCTAATAATCCGAACATGGTCTTGAAATCACAGGTTACTGTTTCACAGTATCAGGTGGATAAGTTCAACGGATGGTTCATTCCGTCTACTTATGGTCCCAATGTCAATTCGGGCGTTGCCGGAAAAGCGAGCCGTGACTTTGATAAAAACACTAACAACAATCTCGAATGGGTGACCAACTTCTCTACACGCATCAAGGATCATCAAATCCGTGCAATGGTAGGTTATAGCTACAATTATGGGGTAAGTTCGGGTATGGGAGCCGAAAACTGGGACTTCTCTTCCGACGGATTGACGTACAATAATCTGGGCTCCGGTCTGGAAGCAGCCAAAGAAGGAAAAACCATGATGAGTTCTTATAAAAATGACCATAAATTAATCAGCTTCTTCGGACGTGTCAATTACGATTGGAAAGAGCGCTATCTGTTCACTTTCTCTTTACGCCACGAAGGTTCCTCCCGCTTTGGTGAGAATCATAAATGGGGTAATTTCCCGGCGATATCTGTCGGCTGGCGTATCTCGGATGAGAAGTTTATGAAAGGACTCTCATGGATTGACGACTTGAAAGTGCGTTATGACTATGGGGTGACAGGTAATCAGGAAATAGGTAATTACCAGTCTTTGGCAACCTATAGAGCCTATGGCTGGTATCAGTATGGCGGCAACAACTTCCATGTATGGGGACCGAGTAAGAATGTCAATTCGGAACTCCGTTGGGAGAAAGGGCACAATCAGAATATCGGTTTGGACTTCTCGCTCTTCAAGCACAAAGTGACCGGGTCATTTAACTATTTCCACCGTAAACAAAGCGATTTGCTCGGTAGCTATTCCGTATCGGTTCCGCCCAATTTGTTTTCTACTATCTATGCCAATGTAGGTACATTGCGCAATACCGGTTTCGAGCTTGACATAACCGTAAATGCTGTCCGGACAAAGGATTTCACTTATAGTTTCACCTTAGTGGGAGCTACCAATAACAATAAGTTTGTCAGCTTCTCCAATGATGTATACAAGGGACAGAAATATTACTCCACCTGCAACATGGCGAATCCTAACAATCCGGGATATTTGCAGCGGATTGAAGAAGGCGAACGTATCGGCAACTACTTCACCTACCGCTATGCAGGAGTGGATAAAAAGGGTGACTGGCTGATTTATGACAAGAAAGGAAATGTGATTCCTGTTGCGCAGGGTACGGAAGAAGACAAGGCAGTGACCGGAAACGGTTTGCCGAAATTCACCGGTTCTATGACGCACAACTTCACTTACAAGAACTTCGACTTGACTGTTGCCCTCCGTGGTGCTGCCGGGTTTGATATATTCAATGTGCACGATTTCTATTTCGGCTTGCAGAGTATGAGTACCAACCAGTTGACTACCGCCTATTCGAAGAATGCGCATATCATGACGGGTAAGAATGTGATTACCGACTATTTCATCGAACCGGGTGATTACCTGAAGATAGACAACATCACTTTAGGATATACCATGAACCTGAATAAGAAGTATATTGAAAAGATACGTTTGTTCGGCACAGCCAACAATCTTTATACATTCACGAAGTTCACCGGTGTAGACCCTTCTACCTACGAAGTGAACGGACTGACGCCGGGTACTTTCGGAGGAGGATACAACTATTATCCGTCTGCCTTCCAGTTTATTTTAGGTTTACAAGTTAGTTTTTAAAAAAAGAACCATTATGAAAATAACAAAATATATCATAGGATTAAGTATGATGGCGGGCACAGTGTTAGGCTTACCGTCTTGTACGGATCTGTCGGAAACGGTGTATGACCAGGTGATGTCCAAAAACTATTATAACACGAAACAGGATGTTATCAACGCCGTTTTCCGTCCCTTTGAGCACATGTATTGCTGTATCTGGATACGCCATGAGAACGAGGAACTTCCCGCAGACCAGTTGATTACTCCCACTCGTGGCACTTGGTGGTACGATGGAGGTTTGTGGGAAATGTATCACCGTCATCAATATGATGATATCAATCAGGGCGACTGGTTGAGCGAATGGGAAAACTTTTATGTAGGTATCGGCCAATGTAATATGGTATTGGACGACTTGAACCAATTGAATCCGTCCAATTTTGGTTTGAGTGACAGTGAGTTTGAAAGTTTTAAAGCACAGTTGCGTTGTATGCGTGCCTGGGGTTATCTCCGTCTGTTGAATACCCATCGCAACTGTATTCTGACCACCACATCAGACCAGGCTGTGAACGAACTGCCGGAAAACCGGAAACAAGTCTCTCCGCAGATAATGTTCGATTTCATCGAGAGTGAATTGAAAGACTACTGTCTGGCGGCCTTGCCCTCCAAGAGTGGACAATCCGGGAATGGTAGCCAACAGGGACAGTTCACGAAAGCTGCTGCGGCATCCTTATTGGTTCGTCTCTATCTAAATGCGGAGGTATGGATCGGTCAGGCGAAATGGCAGGAATGTATCGATATGTGTAAACGTATCACGGGAGGAGAGTTCGGATATTATGCGATTGCAGATAACTGGTATGAACCTTTCGACTGGAACAATGAAATGTGCAATGAAGTGATCTTCGGTTTTCCCGGTTCTTACGGGCTGACCAGCTGGCATCTACAAAATGACAGAAGAACGGTTTACGGACGTGGTTTGCCTTATGGCAGTGCGTATTACCTGAAAATAGAGGGAAACGGCGAACGGAATCCGAAATACGCGCTTTCACCGAGCTATGACAATCAGCAGCCACGCGAACTGTTCGACTATGGATTGGGAATGGTTACCCGGAAGTTTGCCAAATATCAGGGCGACATACGTTATAAGCAATATGTAAACACCGGTAACAATACCCGCGAAGGTATGTTCTTTCTCGAAGGTAAGATTGCCAACTCCGCTGTCAGCGGAGGATATGCCAAGAATCCGGACAATCAATATGTGATTTATTTGCGTGACCAGGTCGGACGATTCGAGGGGAATGCAGAGTCAGGTTATATCTCCAATCCGGCTTATAAGGAATCTAAATTGGGTAATGGTGACTTCAACTCCGGACTTTACTGTGTGAAGTATCCTTTCTATCCGTTTACCGGAGGTTATTATATCGAGTCCGACTATACAGAGATTCGTTTGGCAGAGGTTATTTATTCTCAAGCTGAAGCCCTTCTCCGTCTCGGACAGGCAGGTGAGGCTGGTAAATTGCTGAACAGCGTGCGTAAGCGTAACTACGAAAACTTTACAGCGAATATCGCTTACCAGCCGGAAGGCAACGTGGTACTCGATCAGAAAGAAATGTTGGATGAGTGGGGACGGGAATTTCTGGCGGAAAGCCGTCGTCGTACAGACTTGATTCGTTTCGGCAGGTATCAGGAAGCATGGTGGGACAAACCACGGGATGCGGACAATCATTATGAACTGTTCCCCTTGTCGCAGACACAACTGGAACAGAATGAATACCTGAAACAGAATCCCGGTTATCCGGATATTGCCCGGTGAAATCGGTGAATTTGTGATTATTCTTATCTAATGTACAAGTTAAAAAAGAAAGAAAATGAAAAATAGTTTATTCATAATATCGAAGCTATGTATGCTGGCTTTCATTCTCCTGTTGGCACAGGGATGCCAGGAAGACTATGAGATGATAGATCCGCCGATGATGACCGACTACGACGATGATCTGGACGAAGAAGTGATTATGCAGAAAGGACTGGAGAGTTACTTCGTGACTCAATTCGGTGAAGGGGAAATGGATGGTAGTTCCTGGGAACAGGCGTTGGATGTGGCTGGCTTCCGTAAGTTGTTGAGCGGTTCTGTCGATCTGTCCAAGAGTACGATTTACATGAGTCAGGGGAAATATGTCATGTCCGAAGAAAGTGGACTTGGTGTAATCGTTCGTAAGAATATAAAGGCGATTAAGGGCGGATATAGTCAGTTTAGCGAAGGGACCGATGTTTCGGCACGTGATATAGATGCGTATGTGACTGTTATCAGCGGCGATGTGAACGGAAATAAACAGGCGGATGCCGGTGACTGTGGTTTGCTATTGGTGAAGAAAGGGCATATTGTCATTGAGGGAGTTACTTTCCAATATGGATATGTGTCTGAAGCGGATGCCAGTACAACCGAATGTGGTAGTGGAATTTACGTGAGCGGCGGTGTTGGTGATACTTCCATCGAGTTGACCGATTGCGTGATTAGAGATTGTACGTCAGCAGTAACGACTTCTGCCAAGCAGGGTGGTCCGGCAGTCTTTGTCTTGTCGGGACAGGTGCGGCTGAATAAGGTGAACTTGCTGGATAATAAGGCTGTCGGTCGTGGAGGCGCTGTTCGTTGTAGTAGCAAGACAGCGGTGGTGTTTATGAATGGTTGTCTGTTGAAAGGCAATTCTCATAACGGTTCGTGGGGAAATGGTATTCAGATGTCGGAAGGACATATCTGTATTAACAATACCACGCTGATAGATAATATGGGGACAGGTGCCGCTCTGAACGGAGGAGGAAGTATCCTGCTGACCAATAATACAATCATTGGAAATGCGAGCGATAGTCATGGAGCGGTACGTTGTGAGACAGGTGCCGGTGGTGATACGAAGTTTATTAATAACCTGTTGATCTCTGAAAATCCTTCGGCTCCGAGCTTTAATCTGAATGGCAGTAACTTTGAAGCCTTTTCGAAGGGATATAATGTGTATCAGCGCGTGACGGGAATAACGATGAGTGCGTCCGACACGGCTTATCCCAATCCGGTGAATGGCATGCTGAATGAAAAGGGAGTGTATGTGTGGGATCTCAATCAGATTGGTTCGGTAAAAGGATATGCTACCAAACAGGCGGTGATAGAAGTTGCGAAAAGTTTTAATCCGGTGACTTCGCCTATTGCTGATTTGGGAGAAGTGTTTGTGGAATGGGTCGGTGAAGATGCTTTCGGTATAGACCAACGCGGAGTGACTCGTAATGCGAACAAGATGCAAGCCGGTGCTTATGATGCGGTTCTGACAAATTAAACTCTAAAACGACTGTAACATGAAGAAGATATTTTATATAATAGCTTTGGGTATCGCACTAGCCGGATGCTCAAACAACGAGGATGAGTTACTATCAATGGGCAGTTTCCCCGAAGATCATGTCATCCGCGTCATTACCGAAGTGAATGAACCTCTGTCGCGTGCAGGGTATGACGCCATGAATCTGGAACGTTTCGGATTAATGATCCGGAACAGCGAAAATGCTGCTTATAACTATCATAAACAAATGGTTAGTTCCGGCAGTTCCTGGAGCACGTCCGATGGTCAACAGATGCTTTGGGATGCAGAAAGAACACCTGTGACGATGATAGCGTATGCGCCATTTATGAGTGAAGCCACTCCGGATGCTTCGTTGGCGGTCAATGCGTTAACCAACCAGTCTACCGAAGAGAATGTGAAATCTTCCGATTTCCTGTTGATGAAAGCGACAGTTGACCCGGAGCAGGATTTGACGGCAGATGGGAAACTGAAAATCTCTTTGAATCATGCCATGAGCAAGCTGATTATAAAAATCACGGTCAATGGTACGACGGATGCTTCTATGAGTAAGTTAGGAGATATGGCTATCAATGGGGCTGTTGTCAAAGCCACTTGTGACTTGTCGGCAGCGGCTCCGGTAGTTGTTCCTGCGGCGGATGCGGTAGTGGCAACTGTGGCTCCCTATAAAGGAACGGAATCCTGCGAATGTATCCTGCCTCCTCAAAAAATAGCAGAGGGCTTCTCTGTCAATTTCAGTTATGACGGGAAACTGTATATCTGGACTGCAAAAGAGGCTATTGAACTGGAAAAAGGAGTGGAGCATACCTTAACTCTCAATGTAAACACAACAGTCCGACTGGCTGCTAAAATGGCCAGAAATTGGGCAACCGGGCAACTTATCGACCGGAATTAAAGAAGGAGGAGATAAACGATGAAGATTACAAAACTGATATTGGCTGCGTATCTACTGACGAGTATGGCGGCTTGTGATACAGATAAGAATATAGCTATGTACGGTGAAGACTCCGGTGCTGTCCGGATTGAAGCCGCTATTAATACTGCCTTTACCCGTAGTAACCCCGGTGCGGCGGGAGATCAGCAGAAACAATTTAATGAGGGTGATGAAATTCAGTTAAGTTGTGAGGATGGGTATCTGAATTATGTACTTGCCGGAGGAAAATGGGTGCCGACCGATAACTATTATTTGAGATGGGGTGCAGAGCCGGTGACTTATTCGGCTTTCTATCCAGTGGTAAGCGGAGCCAGTACGGCTAATTTTACGCTTCCCACGAATCAGCAACGTCTCGAAAATCTGGCTAAAGCAGATTATATGACGTGTACTGTGGAGAATGTAACAGACGATGGTTCCCGTATTCTTCGTTTGGGCATGAACCGGAAAATGGCAAAAGTAATCATGACGCTTGCAGATGTAGGCGGACAAGGCAAGGTGCAGGGAGTAAAGATCGGTTCTTATCAGGGATACACGAATGGCGAAGTGGTATCGGGCACTTCTTTGATATCACCGTTCATTACAGTTCCCGAAGGTGGTAAGGCAGGACAGAACGGTTGTACTTATACTGCCATCGTAGCTCCCGGAAAAGCCGGAACCACCGCTACTTTTGTCTCTTTGAATTATTTGGGAGAAGATTTGGTATTACCCGGTATTCCGGAATTGAAGCCTGCAAAGTGTTATGAATTCACGCTGAAAGTGGAAGGTTCGATTATAAGTATTAGTGAACCCATTGTGTCTCCGTGGGATAGCGGTACTTTGCCGGGAGGAGATGCGGAAGAACTGCAGCTTGCAGCTTACTACGTAAAAGAACAGCCTGCCGGAAACGCAACCGGTATGGATTGGGATAATGCTATGGGAGTGGATGCGCTACGCAACTTGTTACAGACGAACGGTAACAGTGACATCTCCAACGCCAATGCAGTCAAACTGGATGGCAAGAAGATTTATGTAGCTGCAGGCTCTTATGAGATGGCGAAAGAAAATTCCGGCGTGAAGATAGAATATAGCGGTTATAGCAAGCAAGTGGAAATAACGATTGAAGGCGGATATGATCCTTCAAGCACGGGAACGGACTTGACGAAGCGTGACATTAGCAAATATACGACTGCTTTTGTCAGAAATACCGGCAGTGGAGCGTCTGCGACATCCAACTCTTTATTAGTATTGGGCAATCAGACAAATATTATTTTCGACGGTTGTACTTTCAACGGACAATATGGATTGAACGATGCAGGAAGTGTCCGTGCCGTATTTGTTGCGGCAGGTGGAGGTGATGCAACCCTGCAACTGAATAACTGTGTCATCAAGAACTTCAACCGCGGAAGCGATGGTGGAACAGATGGTGGAGCAGCCGTTAAAGTATCAAAGGGAAGAGTCTTGCTGAATGATGTAGAGATGGTGAATAACAAGGCGACCGCAAGGGGAGGAGCCATCACTACCACCGCTGCAAACAGCTTCCTGTTTATGAACAACTGCTTGTTGCATGAGAATTATGCACCGGGCGCCTGGGGAACTGCCATTCATGCCGGAAACGGATATGCCTGTATGAATAATGTAACCGTACTAGGTACCACCGCTACCGGAGGAAATAGTATCACAGTCAATGGAGATGCTTATTTTATGCTTGCCAATACTACCATTGTTGGAAATTCAGGTAATCCGAACGGTGTCTTCCGTGCAGGGAAGAACGCGTCTCTGGTGGTCAACTCTTTATTTGCCAAAGGAGCCGGAAACAGGACGATTTATGCAGGTAATATCACTTCCGGCGGATATAATGTATATCAGGCTGCGGATGCAGGCTGGGGAGCTATTGCTACGGACACGGACTATTCATCCCAAACTCTTCCCGCCGCAATTTTGACCGATGGTGTTTACCAATGGACGGTAACCGGTACTATTGATGAATTTGCAACGAAACAGGCTGTAATTGATGCGGTGAAATCTTTCGATGCAACTGTGGGACAGCAATTTATCAATTGGGTGGGTGAAAACGGCTTTGCAGTAGACCAACGGGGAGTTGCCCGTAATGTCAACAAGATGCAGGCTGGTGCTTATGATGCCGGGTTGTAACAGTGAAGCAATAGGTAGTTGAATATAATTGAGTAGAAAGATTAACTAATGAAAGATATGAAGAAAAGCAGGTTTATAGTGCTTTTGTTACTTTTCTGTTTGCAGCCAGGTTTCCTGGCTGCACAACGGGCGGAGGCCATCCGCAAGGATGTATTGAATCCGCATCTGGACAAAGTATTGGTGGTGGCGCACCGTGGAAATTGGAGTATTGCCCCCGAAAACTCCCTGGCGGCTATCGATAGTGCGATTCGGATGAAAGTGGACATTGTAGAGATTGACATCCGTAAGACGAAAGATGGTCAGCTGGTGCTGATGCATGATGATACGGTAGATCGCACCACCAATGGTACAGGAAAAGTGAAAGATAAGACATTGGCTGAAATAAAGCAACTTCGGTTGAAAGATAAAGACGGCCGGCTCACGGAACATACTGTCCCTACTTTGGAAGAAGCTTTGCTGGCTGCCAAAGGCCAGATAATGGTTAATCTGGATAAGGCTTACAGCATTTTTGATGATGTATATGTGATATTGAAGAAAACCGATACTGCCGATTTAGTGATAATGAAAGGTGCCCAACCGGTGGAGACGGTGAAGCGGGAGTTCGGTTCTTATCTGGATAAGGTAATCTATATGCCCGTCGTAACGATTGATGAGGAGAAATCGATGAAGGTGGTCGAGGACTATATGGAACAGTTGCATCCGGTTGCTTTTGAGTTGTGTTACCGGAATGTTTCAAGTCCGGTTCCTGCCCGGATGGAACGCAGGCTGGCAGGGAAAAGTCTGATTTGGTATAACACTTTGTGGGCTTCTCTGGCAGGAGGACATGATGATGAGGCTGCCAAGAAAGATCCGGACGCAAGTTATGGGTATCTGATAAACAAGTTGGGAGCAAGAATCCTCCAAACAGACAGTCCGGCTTTTATGCTCGATTATTTGAGAAGTAAAGGATGGCATGACTAATCACTAAGACTAAATTTATGAACGATATAAAGTATTCTTTATGGGCAGCGGGATGGTTGTTCATCCTGCTCCTTGCAGGCAGTTGTAAGTCGGCGAATGAATCGAGAGCTCCGGTTGCTTTAACCTGGGAAATGGGAAGCTACGATGGAAAGGGTAAATATTATGAGAATTCTTTTGTACTGAAGAATGTTTCGGATGCTCCTATAGGAAAGGATTGGGAGATTTATTATTCGCAGTTTCCCCGTTCGATCCGGCAGGATGCTTCGTCGCCGGTTAGGGTAGAGGAAGTAAATGCGACTCTTTTTAAAATATATCCGGGAGAAGGATTTCTTTCACTGGCTCCGGGAGATTCATTGAAAGTGATATTCCAGTGTGATGGGGAAGTGCCGAAGAATTCACATGCGCCCGAAGGGAGCTATTGGGTAAGTCAGTCGGGGGTATCGAAAGGTAAGCCGCTGCCTGTGACACTGCATACCGTTCCATTGCCTGTTACGGAATGGCAAAGGACGGCTGCACGGAAGACGTACGAAACCAACCTTCGTTTGCTAAATGCGGAAACTCCGGAGTTCCGGACGACGGATATCATACCTTCCGTAAAAAAGGTGCTTGCTACCGGAGGGGAAACGGTGTTGGAGAAACAACTTGCTTTGACTTTCCATGAGGATTTTGCCAATGAAGGAAAACTGTTGAAAGAGAAGCTCACCGCATGGCATGGATTAGAAGTTGTGCCGGAAGCCTCGGTAACCATTGTCTTGGATTATCTCTCTGACAGGAAAAAAGCAGTCAATGAGGAATATTATGAACTGTGCATTGACGGTCAGCAAATAAGGATTAGTGCTGCTACTCCACATGGAGTTTTTAATGGTACACAGACCCTGTTAGGATTGCTGAAAGGGCAGGAAAGCTCGTTCCGGTTGGAAGCAATGTCTATACAGGATTATCCGGACTTATTATACCGGGGACAGATGCTCGATATTGCCCGGAATTATACAACGGTGGATCACTTGAAGAAGCTGATTGATATACTCTCTTCTTACAAACTGAATGTGCTCCAGTTCCATTTCTCGGATGATGAAGGCTGGCGGCTGGAAATTCCGGGATTGGAGGAGCTGACTGCAATCGGTTCGCGGCGGGGACATACAACCGATGAAAAGGACTGGTTGTATCCGGCTTATGATGGCGGATATGATCCGTATGCCGCAACATCGGGAAATGGTTATTATACCCGGGAGGAATTCATTGATTTATTACGATATGCGGCGGAAAGACATGTGCAGGTCATCCCGGAAATAGAATCCCCCGGCCATGCACGTGCGGCGATTGTGGCAATGAATGTACGTTATAAGAAATACATCGATACCGATCCGGAGAAAGCGAAAGAATATCTTTTGAGTGACTTGCAGGATACTTCCCGATATATTTCGGCACAAGCCTATACGGATAATGTTATGAATGTAGCCTTGCCCTCCACTTATCGTTTTATGGAAAAGGTGATTCAGGAAATAGTGGCTATGTATAAGGAAGCCGGTGCACCGCTGACTACCATCCATTTGGGAGGTGATGAAGTGGCTAAGGGCGCATGGATGGGTTCCCCTTTATGTAGGGCGTTAATGGAAGAGCAAGGCATGGAAAAGGCGCATGACCTGGCCGAATATTTCATCACCCGGGTAGCTGATTGCCTGCAACAGCATCATTTGTCTTTTAATGGCTGGCAGGAAGTGGCTTTGGGGCATCAAAAAGACACTCATACTTATTTATCCCAACGGGCAGCCGGTATCAATTCGTGGAAAACTGTTCCGGAATGGAAAGAGGATGAAATACCTTATCAGATAGCCAATAACGGTTATCCGGTCATCCTCTGCAATGTGAATAACTTCTATCTGGATTTGGCTTATGATGCTCATCCCGATGAACCGGGACACTTTTGGGGTGGCTATGTAGATGAATCCAAAGCATTCTCCATGCTTCCGTTCGATGTCTATCGTTCTTCACGTACGGATATGGCGGGCAATCCGGTTGAGATCAGTTCCGCGGGAAAAGGAAAAACGACATTGACTGCCTCCGGCAGGAAACAAATAAAAGGGGTACAGGCACAACTGTTTGCCGAAACAATTCGAGGATTTCAATGGGTAGAATATTATACGTTCCCTAAAGTGATGGGACTGGTAGAGCGTGGCTGGAATGCGCATCCGGATTGGGAAACCCTTTCTGGTGCAGCCGAGCAGCAAACCTTTGACCGGGATCTGGCACTGTTCTATGAAAAAATCAGTGTAAAGGAAATGCCTTATTGGAGCCGGATAGGGGTAAACTTCCGTTTGCCTCATCCCGGACTCACCATTCGGGACGGACTTCTGTATGCAAATACTTCTATCGAAGGAGCACAGATACGCTATACGACGGATGGGACTGAACCGACGGTTGAGTCGGAGCTATGGGAGACTCCCGTAGCCTGTCAGGCTGCTGTTGTAAAAGCAAAGTTGTTTTATAGGGATAAGCAAAGTGTGACCAGCTGTTATTGGCAGTAATTAGTGGAATAGTAGAATAGATGTACTTTTAATTTCTAGCCGTTTTATTCTTTAAAATACGAAGATTTTCTCTACATTTGTCTTTATTAGTCTTGTAATCTTCTATTAAAGTTTAATACTCCGATGAAAAAAAAGTACCTGATATTTCTTTTACTTCTCTCTTTTCCACTATATACCCGGGCCGATAAGACCTTGGACTCACTGTTGAATGTGCTTGATTTGACGATTCAAGAACATGAAATTTATGTGGTTCAACGTGAATCACGTATCAAGCACCTTAAAGAACTGACACACGGAATAGAACCTAATTCCGCGGAACAGTACAATCTGAACAGTCAGATATACAAAGAATATAAAGCCTTTATCTGCGACTCTGCAATTCACTATTTGAATGAAAATATCCGGATTGCAGAGCGCTTGCGTGATACGGACCGGAAGATAGAAAGTCAGTTGCAGCTTTCGCTATTATTATCATCAACTGGAATGTATAAAGAGTCTCTTGATGTGCTGGAATCGGTAGACCGTCGGAAAATCATTCCTCGTTTAATAGCCGATTATTACACCTGCTTTGACCATGTGTATGGCGAGTTGGGCGTTTATACACAGGATAAAACCCTTTCGGGACGTTATTGGAGTATCTCGCAGGCATATAGAGATTCATTATATGCTATATTGCCTCCGGAATCGGAAGAATACCTGCTGATGCGTGAAGCATCATTTCGCGATCAACGCCAGTATGAGGAAGCCCTGAAAGTGAATGATCTCCGGTTGACGAAAATAGAACCATATACTCCCCAATATGCGATGGCTACTTATCATCGTTCTTTGATTTACAAGTACAGTAATGATAGTCTGGGAGAGAAACGGAATCTTTGTCTTTCTGCTATATCGGATATTCGTTCTGCCATTAAGGACCATGCTTCGTTGTGGATGCTTGCCCAGCTACTTTACGAAGATGGTGATATGGAACGTGCGTACCAATATATGCGCTTTTCGTGGAATGCGACCAAGTTCTACAATGCCCGTCTGCGTAGTTGGCAGAGTGCTGACGTGCTTTCATTGATTGATAAAACCTATCAGGCAATGATTGAAAAGCAGAACGACCGTCTTCAACAGAACCTGCTGCTTATCACTGCACTGTTGGTGTTGTTGATTGTAGCTTTGGGATATATCTACCGTCAGATGAAAAAGCTGGCAGATGCAAGAAATCATCTTCAGGTAGCTAATAAGCAGTTAAACGGATTGAATGAGGAGTTGAGGCAAATGAATAGTTGCCTGTCTTCTACCAATATCGAACTCTCGGAGTCCAATCAGATCAAGGAAGAGTATATTGCCCGTTTCATCAAGCTGTGTTCTACTTATATCAACCGTTTAGACGCTTACCGGCGGATGGTGAATAAGAAAGTGTCTGCCGGACAAATTGCGGAGTTATTAAAGATAACGCGTTCCCAAGATGCTCTTGACGAAGAGCTGGAAGAATTGTATGCTAACTTTGATACAGCCTTTTTGCATCTCTTCCCTAACTTTGTGGGAAAATTCAATGACTTATTACAGGAAAATGAACAGATTTTGCCGAAGAAAGGCGAGTTATTGAATACTGAACTGCGCATCTTTGCTTTGATACGTCTGGGTATTGAAGATAGTTCACAAATTGCGGAGTTTCTTCGTTATTCGGTGAATACAATTTATAATTATCGGGCGAAAGTAAGGAATAAAGCCCGTGGATCGAGAGAGGATTTTGACGATTTAGTGCGAAAAATTCGCTAATTCGGACTGTAAATCAACCACTTTTTTAGGTATACGTTCTGAATGTAAATAGATGAAAATAAGTGGATTACCGTTTTGCTTAATCCACTTATTGCCCCCTCCTTGTTAGCTCACTTTAATTTCTTTATACTTTTGACCTGTGCTTCGAAAGTAATGAGAGTAGCCCATTGCTGACGAGCGTCTTATTATTAACTTTAAAACTTAGTACGCATGAAAAAAAACAGGCGAAAAATCCTTTCGGGGAGTCGCAAGATTTTCTTTGCTATCTTGGCAATGTTTTTATCTTTGAGTGCATCCGCACAGCAAATTACTGCATCCGGTCAGGTCCTGGATGCTCAAAAAGAACCGCTAATCGGTGTTAGTGTACAAGAGAAAGGTACGTCTAACGGAGCAATAACCGATTTAGATGGTAACTTCACATTAAACGTTAAGCAAAACGCCATTTTGATATTCTCTTATGTGGGTTATAAGTCGCAGGAGGTAAAGGCAGCCCAACAGATGAAGATCACACTTCAGGAAGATAATGAAGTGCTTGATGAAGTGGTGGTCATCGGTTATGGTTCGGTGAAACGGAAAGATGTGACCACCGCTATCTCTTCCGTATCTACCAAGGATTTGGATATGCGGCCCATTGTTTCGGCCGGACAGGCCATTCAAGGTAAGGCAGCCGGTGTCTCGGTGATTCAGCCTAACGGTACGCCGGGCGGTGAAATGTCTATCCGTGTTCGTGGTACTACTTCAATGAATGGTAGTAATGATCCGTTGTATGTAGTAGATGGAGTGCCTGTAGACAATATCAAGTTCCTTTCTCCGAATGATATTGAGAGTATGCAGATATTGAAAGATGCTTCATCAGCATCTATCTACGGTTCGCGTGCCGCTAACGGAGTCATTCTAATTACTACGAAGGCCGGTGCAGCCGGTAATGCCAAAGTTTCTTTGACAGCCCAGTTCGGTTTGAACAAAGTAGCTGATAAAGTAGAATCCCTGAATGCAGCACAATATAAAGAATTGCAGGATGAAATCGGACTAGTGTCTTTGCCGGACGGATTACCCGATCGCACCGACTGGTTTGATGAAACGTATACGACCGGAAAGACTCAAAATTATCAGGTAGCTGTATCCAATGGTAATGAGAAAATGAAATATTACCTTTCTGCGGGTTACCTCAAAGAACAGGGAGTGTTGGACATCTCTTATTACAAGCGTTACAATTTCCGGGTAAATCTGGAAAATCAGGTTCGTAAATGGCTGACAGTAAGTGCTAATATCTCTTATTCAGATTATACAAGCAATGGAGGCGGAGCAATGGGAACAGGCTCGAATCGGGGTGGTGTTATTCTGGCTGTTATCAATACACCGACTTATGCGCCGGTGTGGGATGCTTTGAACCCTAATCAGTATTACAATAACTTCTATGGAGTGGGTAATATCACCAATCCATTAGAAAATATGGCCCGCGCGAAGAATAACAAAGACAAAGAAAACCGCTTGTTGGCATCGGGTAATATATTGCTGACTCCATTTCCGGAACTGAAGTTTAAGTCTACTCTTACTCTTGACCGTCGCAACGCCGTTAATACCACTTTTCTTGATCCGATTTCTACTGCTTGGGGCCGCAATCAGTACGGTGAGGCTTCGGACAATCGGAATATGAACACTGTGCTGACATTTGATAATGTATTGACTTATAATAAAAACTTCAAGAAACATGGTTTGGAAATAATGGCCGGTTCGTCATGGACGGATTCAGACTATTCAAATAGCTGGATCAATGGCTCCCACTATCGTAGCGATCAGATTCAAACATTGAATGCTGCCAATAAAATATCTTGGGATAATACAGGTACGGGTGCATCTCAATGGGGGATTATGTCATTCTTCGGACGTGTAGCTTATAACTTCGACAGTAAATACCTGGTAACGGCTAATCTTCGTGCCGATGGCTCTTCTAAATTGCATCCCAATCATCGTTGGGGCGTATTTCCTTCATTCTCTGCAGCCTGGCGTATTTCTTCAGAGAAGTTCATGGAGGACCTTACATGGATTGACGATTTAAAATTGCGCGGTGGCTGGGGACAAACCGGTAACCAGTCGGGCATTGGTGACTATGCATATTTGCAGCGTTACAATATCGGTCGTATCGAATGGTTTAAGAAAGGCGGCGAAGGTGATTCTACTGATTATGCAAATGCTGTTCCTACCATTAGCCAGGCCAACTTGCGTACATCTGATTTAACATGGGAAACCACGACACAGACCAATATAGGTCTGGATCTGACCATATTGAATGGACGGTTGACGTTTAATGCCGATTATTATTATAAGAAGACCAAAAACATGTTGATGAATGTGTCATTACCTGCCGGTGCCGCAGCCGCTACGTCTATTGCCCGTAACGAGGGTGAAATGGTAAATAAGGGTTTTGAGCTTTCTATTAGTTCGAAAAATCTTCGTGGAGGAGCATTTACATGGGATACAGACTTCAATATCTCTTTTAACCGGAATAAATTGACAAAACTGGAATTACAGAAAGTTTATTACGATGCTAAAACTGCGGATGTGGTGAATGACTATGTGGTACGTAATGAGCCGGGCCGTGCTTTGGGAGGTTTCTACGGTTATATAAGTGATGGGGTAGATCCTGAAACCGGTGAATTGATGTATCGTGATTTGAACAATGACGGTAAAATATCATCTTCCGACCGTACCTATATCGGTGATCCGAATCCCGATTTCACCTATGGTATGACTAATACCTTTTCATGGAAAGGCTTTAACTTGAGTATCTTTATCCAAGGTTCTTATGGAAACGATATTTATAATGCTTCACGTATTGAAACGGAAGGTATGTATGATGGTAAGAATCAGTCGGCCCGTGTACTGAATCGTTGGAAAATACCCGGACAGATAACAGACGTGCCTAAGGCTAATTTCAAATTGCTCAATTCTACCTATTTTGTAGAAGATGGCAGTTATTTAAGATTGAAGGATGTTTCCTTGTCCTACAATGTTAAAGGCAAACTGCTGAAGAAATGGGGAATTACCCGTTTGCAACCTTACTTCACGGCTACTAACCTGCTGACATGGACCAGCTATTCGGGAATGGACCCGGAAGTAAACCAATGGGGTAACAGCGGTACGGTACAAGGTATCGATTGGGGTACTTACCCGCATTGCAGATCATACGTGTTTGGTATTAATGTTGAATTCTAATGAAAGGATAGATTATGAAACTAAGAACTATATTTTACGGATTAACCTCCGGCTTGCTATTGGGACTTTCTTCCTGCTCGCTGAATTATGAGCCATTAGACACCTATTCGGATGTGACGGAAGGAGTGACAAGTGATGGTACAAAAATCGTATTCAAGGATAAAGCTGCAGTTGAAAGTCATCTGACAACGCTTTATAATCAAATGCGTGACCGTCAGGAACATTGGTATGTGGATTTACTTTTGATTTCAGATTCCCATTCGGATAATGCTTATGCCGGTACTACCGGAGCGGAAGTTGTCCCGTTTGAGAATAACTCTATTGAAGGTTCCAATTCTGTGTTGGAACGTGACTGGAACCGTTATCTGGAGGATGTGGCCCGTGCCAATAAACTCATTTGTAACATTGACCTGGTGACAGATAATTCGTTGACTACTGCCGAACGGGCGCAATACAAAGCAGAAGCGAAGATATTCCGTGCCATGGTAATGTTTGACATGGTACGTCTTTGGGGCGATTTTCCGGTGATTACAACGGTGGCTGATGATATTACTTCTGAAAACATTGATGAGGTATATCCACAATATTTCCCCAAACAAAATACGGAACTTGAAGCTTATCAGCAGATTGAAAAGGATTTGTTGGATGCAGTATTGTATGCTCCGGACAATACGCCGGGGAATAAGACGTTGTTTTCTAAATCTGTAGCTCGTACCTTATTGGCTAAAATATATGCCGAGAAACCTTTGCGTGATTATACGAAAGTTATCCAATATTGTGATGAGGTGAAAGCAGACGGTTTTGATCTGGTAGATGATTTCAGTGATTTGTTTGGAATGAATGCTGCGGGAACAGATGCAAAGATGCGTAATACAAAAGAATCGATTCTTGAAGCACAATTTACATCTGGAGCAGGTAACTGGTGTACATGGATGTTCGGGCGTGATCTCGTGAACTGGAATAACAATTTCACGTGGGCGAAATGGGTGACTCCATCACGTGACCTGATTAGTGCTTTCAAACAGGAAGGAGATGAAGTCCGTTTCAAAGAATCAATAGTCTATTACGATTGTAATTGGAGCAACTATTATCCGTCTGATAATTATCCGTTCATGTATAAATGCCGTTCTGCCAACAGCAGTATTATCAAGTATCGTTATGCCGATGTCCTGTTGCTGAAAGCAGAAGCGCTGATTATGCAGGATACGCCGGATTTGGAAGGAGCCGCCGATATAATAGATGAAGTGCGCGACCGTGCCAAATTGGGAGCACTTCCCACCTCTGTCCGTTCAAACAAAAACGTTCTGCTGAATGCCTTACTTAAAGAACGTCGGTTAGAACTGGCTTTTGAGGGACAACGATGGTTTGATCTGGTCCGTCTGGACAAGGTAGAAGAGGTGATGAATGCAGTGTATTCCAAGGATTCAGGTCGCAAAGCGCAGATTTATACTTTTGATAAGAACTCCTATCGTTTGCCAATTCCGCAGTCGGTAATCGACGCGAATGATAAGATTCACCAGAATCCGGGTTATTAATTCAACTAAAAACATAGAAAACTTAAGATTATGATAGACATGAGAAATATAGCATTGACCTTTTTAGGATGCTTCACCATATTAGCTGCATGCAGCAACAGTGACGATGCGGAGAAACCGGTTACACCTGTTCCGACCGGAGATGTGACTATTTATGCGACCACTAGCAGCCTGACTCGCGATTTGACCCGTGATGCCGTTAATTTCAGCTCGAAAGATAATTTGGCACCTACTTCAATCACATTGAATCCGACTGAACAATATCAGACAATGGACGGCTTCGGAGCTGCTATCACAGGCGCCACTTGTTTTAATCTTCTGCAAATGAAACCGGAAGATCGTCACGCTTTCCTTACGGAAACATTCTCTGACGACAAAGGCTTCGGATTTAGCTATATCCGTATCTCTATCGGCTGCTCCGACTTTTCATTGAGCGAATATACCTGCTGTGATACGAAAGGTATTGAACATTTTGCTTTGCAAAGTGAAGAGAAAGACTATATCCTTCCGATTCTGAAAGAGATTTTGAGCATCAATCCTTCTATTAAAGTCATTGCCGCCCCTTGGACTTGTCCAAAATGGATGAAAGTAAAGAGTCTCACAGATCTTACTCCGCTGGATTCATGGACAAACGGTCAGCTGAATCCAGCCTATTATCAGGACTATGCCACTTATTTTGTGAAATGGGTACAAGCATTCAACGCCGAAGGCATTGATATTTATGCTGTAACTCCCCAGAACGAACCGTTGAACCGTGGTAATTCCGCTTCGCTTTATATGAGTTGGGAAGAACAGAGGGACTTTGTGAAAACAGCACTCGGACCTAAATTCAAGGCAGCCGGACTGGCTACGAAAATTTATGCATACGATCATAACTATGATTATAGTGATATTGCAACAGAAAAGAACTACCCCGGTAAGATGTATGAAGACGCAGCTGCTTCCCAATACCTGGCTGGAGCTGCTTATCACAACTATGGCGGGAATCGCGAAGAGCTTTTAAATATACATAAAGCCTATCCTGAAAAGGAACTTCTTTTCACGGAGACTTCTATCGGAACATGGAATAGCGGACGTGATTTGTCGAAACGATTGCTGGAAGATATGAAAGAAGTAGCATTGGGTACGATCAACAACTGGTGTAGGGGAGTTATAGTATGGAACCTGATGCTTGATAATGACCGTGCTCCTAACCGTGAAGGCGGTTGCCAGACTTGCTACGGAGCGGTGGATATCAGTAATAGCGACTATAAGACAATTATCCGCAACTCGCATTATTATATCATCGCCCATCTCTCAAGTGTGGTGAAACCGGGAGCGGTACGTATCGGTGCATCCGGCTATGCTGATAGCAATATCATGTATTCTGCTTTCGAGAATCCGGATGGAACATACGCTTTTGTACTGATGAATAATAATGAAAAGACTAAAAAGATAACCTTAAGTGATGGTAAGCGTCATTTTGCTTATGATGTTCCAGGCAAATCTGTGACTTCCTATCGTTGGGCAAAGTCGGAATAAGAACCTTAAAACGATCAAGACAATGAAAAAAAACAGTTATATTATATTGGCTTTGGCAGGAATGTTATCCATGAACTCCTGTAATGATGACGAATTCTTGCCCGGTAATCCGAGTATGGAAATCAAAGCAGAGAATGCAGACGCTCTTTTTGGTGACAGTCTTCCGTTTACGATTAAAGCCTCGGATGTGGATGTGCCTCTTTCTACGTTGAAAGCACAGCTTTTTTATGGAGAAGAACAAGTGTCTGAAACGGTCATCCGTACAAAGACAAGCGGAAATGACTATACTGGTAAAATCTTTGTTCCTTATTATGCTAATATTCCTAATGGAAAGGCAACTTTGAAATATATCCTTCAGAACATTCATTTTACTACCACAGAAATGACGAAAGAACTCGCTCTGGCACGACCGGACTTCCCCTATCTGACATTAGTGGATGAGGAAGGAAAAGAGTACCGGATGGAACGTCAATCCATGTACAAGTATAGTGTGACAGGAGACTTCTCGCAAAAGATGAAAGCGTATATCAAGACTCCGAAAGTGGGAGAGAATGGGAACGAATTGACCTTCGGCTGGGAGAATGGAACGATTGAAGCCGGTTCTACTAATGCTATCTCATTTTCTAATACGGAACCGGGAAATTATGCTATCAAGTTTAATACGTTGACTTACGAGGCAGAACCATTTGCCAAGTTAAAGGTGAACGGTGAAGATATGGAATTGGTAGAGAATGATATCTATGCAATCAAGTTGACTTTGAAGAAAAATGACATTCTAGCGTTTGAAGGGGTGCCTGATTATGATAATTGGTGGATAGACCAGGATTATTTTGAAAAGCAGGAAGATGGAACATTGAAATTCCTGCCGATTGACGGAAGTTACCAAATAACAGCCAATGGTAAAATGAAGTATTTCTCTGTCATTGCTTTGAAGAATGGTGAGGCTGCCAAGTTGCAGGATGATGGAACAGGTGCTATCTGGGCTATTGGAACAGGAATCGGTAAACCGTCGGTGGCACTTTCTGAAGTAGGGTGGACTCCGGAAAACGGTCTGTGTATGCCACAGCTTACTGCGAAGATGTATCAACTGACATTTATAGCTGGCGTTACCATGAAAGTGGATGATATTAACTTTAAGTTCTTCCATATCAATAAATGGGACAACGGCGAGTTTAAGGGTGATGCTATTTCTACAACGAGTGAATTGGTTAAAATCTCATCGGACGGAAACTTGGGACTGGAAGAAGGTCAGAAGTTCGAAAGAGGAGGTATTTACAGGTTTACAGTTGATGTGACGAAAGGCAATACCAAGGCTGTGTTGACAGTGGAGAAAGTAGGGAAGGTAGATTTACCTGCACCGGATATTTTCTTTGGTAATGATAAGATGGAGGTGACAGATACTGATATATATAAGTCGGATCAGGCGTTTACACAAGGACAAATGATAACTGTCACGGGCATTGATAATTTGAATGAATGGTGGATCGATCCTGATTTCTTTGAGAAACAAAGTGATGGTGCATTGAAGTTCCTGCCGATTAACGGAGATTATCGGGTGACAGCTAATGCTGTTTTGAAGTATTTTTCTGTAATGGCTTTGAAAGATGGTAAACCGGCCAAATTGCAAGATGACGGAACGGGTGCAATCTGGGCTATCGGAAAAGGAATCGGTAAACCTTCTGTTACGTCTTCCGAAGTTGGTTGGGAGCCAGGTAAAGCGCTCTGTCTGGCGCAAGTTGCTTCTAAAAAGTATCAGCTAACCTTGAAAGCCGGGGAAACGTTGAAGACTAGTGGTGACCCGGAAGTGATTAGTTTTAAGTTCTTCCATCAAAATGATTGGGGAGGAGAATTCGGCAATTATGCAAGCTCTATTTTAGTGGAACAGCTTAAACTTGCAGATTCCGGAAATTTGGAAATGCAGGATAATAAAGCATTTGAAGAAGGAGCTGTCTATCGATTTACCATTGATGTAACGAATGGCAATGCAAATGCTGATCTGAAGGTTGAGAAAATAAATTGACCTGAAGATTGATGCCGGATTTTTATTGAACCTATCCTGAAAGGGTATGATGAATTGTACCCTTTCAGGATTCATCTTTGGACGGAATAATGTAAAAAACATTAATAAACCCGTCCGCAACTAGGAAATATCCCCTGTTTGGGAGTCTATATAAATAAAGTATTAATTCATTTCTTATATCATCAATAAACATGAAACTCAAAGCAATGTTACTTGGCTTGTCTGTGATGACTGCGTTGTCTGCCTTTGCGCAGAAGCCCGTGTATCTGGATACTGGTAAGCCTATCGAAGAGCGAGTGAAAGATGCATTGAACCGGATGACCCTTGAAGAAAAGGTGAAGATGATTCATGCACAGTCTAAATTTAGTTCGGCAGGCGTTCCCCGCCTCGGAATCCCCGAAGTATGGGCTACCGACGGTCCTCACGGTATCCGTCCGGAAGTGTTGTGGGATGAATGGGATCAGGCAGGATGGACAAACGACTCCTGTATTGCCTATCCGGCACTGACGTGTCTTTCTGCTACATGGAACCCCGAAATGTCGCATCTTTATGGGAAAAGTATCGGTGAAGAGGCGCGTTATCGCAAGAAAGACATCTTGTTGGGTCCCGGTGTGAATATCTACCGTACTCCCTTGAACGGACGTAACTTCGAGTATATGGGAGAAGACCCGTATCTGTCCGCAACTATGGTGGTTCCTTACATTAAAGGTGTACAAGAGAATGGGGTAGCTGCCTGTGTGAAGCATTATGCATTGAACAATCAGGAGTTCAACCGTCATACCACCAATGTGCAATTGAGTGATCGTGCTCTTTATGAAATATACCTGCCTGCTTTTAAAGCGGCTGTTCAGGAAGGTGGAACATGGTCGATTATGGGCTCTTATAATCTTTATCAGGGACAGCACGCTTGTCACAACAAGCGTCTGCTTAAAGATATTCTTCGTGATGAATGGGGCTTTGATGGTGTTGTAGTGTCCGACTGGGGTGGTGTGCACAACACCGAACAGGCTATTCACAACGGCATGGACTTGGAATTTGGTTCCTGGACGAACGGACTGTCTGCCGGAACGAGAAATGCGTATGATAATTACTATCTTGCTTTCCCTTACCTGAAACTGATAAAAGAGGGTAAAGTAGGAACAAAGGAACTGGACGAAAAGGTTAGCAATGTCCTTCGTCTGATATTCCGTACTTCAATGGATCCGCACAAACCGTTCGGCTCTTTAGGCTCCCCCGAACATGGACAAGCCGGACGTGAGATAGCTGAAGAAGGAATTGTATTGTTGCAGAACAACGGTAACGTATTGCCTATTGATTTGAATAAAGCGAAGAAAATAGCAGTGATCGGTGAAAATGCGATAAAGATGATGACTGTGGGCGGTGGTAGTTCTTCTTTGAAAGTGAAATATGAGATTTCTCCGTTGGATGGACTGAAAAGCCGTGTGGGCTCAAAAGCGGAAGTGGTATATGCCCGTGGATATGTAGGCGATCCGACAGGAGAGTATAACGGTGTGAAAACCGGTCAGGATTTGAAGGACAACCGTTCGGAAGATGAACTGCTCGCAGAGGCTTTGCAAGTGGCTAAAGATGCCGACTATGTTATCTTCTTCGGTGGCTTGAACAAGAGCAATCATCAGGATTGTGAAGATTCGGACCGTGCTTCTTTAGGTTTGCCTTACGCGCAGGATAGAGTGATAAGCGAACTGGCAAAGGTGAATAAAAACCTGATTGTTGTCAATATCTCCGGCAATGCAGTGGCTATGCCTTGGGTGAATGAAGTGCCTGCTATTGTTCAAGGTTGGTTCCTGGGTTCGGAAGCCGGAACAGCTCTTGCTTCCGTATTGGTGGGAGACGCTAATCCTTCAGGAAAACTTCCTTTCACTTTCCCTGCAAAACTGGAAGATGTAGGTGCTCATAAACTGGGAGAATATCCGGGTAATAAAGAAGAACTGGCACAGTCTAAACATAGAGGGGACACCATTAATGAAATCTATCGGGAAGATATTTTCGTAGGTTATCGCTGGGCGGATAAAGAGAAAATCAAACCGCTGTTCCCGTTCGGACACGGATTGAGCTACACTACTTTCTCCTATGGAAAACCCTCGGCCGACAAGAAAACAATGACTGCAGATGATACCATTTCTTTCACAGTCAATGTGAAGAATACAGGCACTCGTGAAGGTCAGGAGGTTGTTCAGCTTTATATCAGTGATAAGAAATCCTCGCTCCCTCGTCCGGTAAAAGAGTTGAAAGGTTTCCAAAAAGTGAAATTGGCTCCGGGAGAAGAGAAAGCGGTAACGCTGACGATTGATAAGAAAGCATTGAGCTTCTTTGATGATGCCAAACACGAATGGGTGGCCGAACCGGGCAAGTTTGAGGCAATCATCGGTAGTTCATCCAGAGATATTAAAGGTATTGTACCATTTGAGTTGAAATAGGTAGATGTTTGGTTAGAGATCTTTTTTTAGGAGATGAAGGCGGTTCCGGGTACAGGAGCCGCCTTCTTTGTTTATAGTCAGGATAGAACTTACTACCATTCACCCTTAATTTGTATTATCTTCCCATATAGGAAAAAGTAGCTTTAAGTTCGATGAGAAAAGGATAAAATCGAATTTGTCCACAAACTGTGGACGATTTGCCTGTTCCGTACAGAATCGAATAATTTTTCCCACTGGATATTTATTTCCCACCTTTTCAACTCCCCTTTCACCTTTTCTCTGTTTCCTCGATGAATAAGGAGTTTATGGGTGAAGGGCAACAACTTCACCATCTCTTCACCAGTAGCGATTAGTTTCAAGAATTGTTTCAAGGCTTGAAACAATCCGTTTCTCGGTGTGAAACACTTTGTTTCCCTGCTTGAAACACTTTGTTTCAAGGCTTGAAACTTTTAGTTTCAAATAGGGTTGAAACTAATTGCGAAATAGCTTTATTAATCTTGCTCAATGGTGTACGAGTTTGAGGCAGTCATCGGTAGTGCATCCAGAGATGTGAAAGGTACTGTGCCGTTTGAATTGAAATAGGTTGATGTTTGGTTAGAGATTCTTTTAAGGAGATGGCGGCGAGTTTGGGTATTCGCAAGATGTTAAGTGGTTGTAACAAATCGACTTAGCGTTTTTTTATTACCTACATTTTCTCTGTGTTTGCAAAAAATAGTAAGAAAATAGTCGTTTCGCTTGGTAAAGTGTTGTATCATAAGTAATTTTGGGAAAAATAACAATCAAGGTAACCTATGATGGAAAAGGGTATTTGGCAGGAAATAGAGGAACTGTATATGGAGTTTCAGCAACTCGGTATCAGTCAGTCGGTAGACTATGAGAAGTACTATCTCTATTCTCTTATTACCCATTCTACAGCCATTGAAGGTTCTACACTAACCGAAATGGATGCACAGCTTCTTTTTGATGAAGGTGTAACAGCTAAAGGAAAGCCGTTGGTATATCATCTGATGAATGAGGACCTGAAGAAAGCATACGAGCTTGCCAAAGAGGAAGCGCAATGTAATACTGCTATAACTCCTGCTTTCTTGCAGAAGTTAAATGCTACTTTGATGCGGACAACAGGGGGGATACATAATACAATAGGCGGCTCTTTTGATTCTTCCAGAGGAGAGTTTCGTTTGTGTGGTGTTACGGCTGGTGTAGGTGGGCGTTCTTATATGGGTTATCAAAAAGTATCTGCTAAAGTAGAGGAACTTTGCTTCCTGTTGCAGGAGCGGCAAAAGAGTGTGGAAACATTTCGTGAACAATACGAACTAAGTTTTAATGCTCACCTCAATTTAGTGACTATTCATCCTTGGGTGGACGGCAACGGGAGAGCAGCTCGTTTATTGATGAACTACATTCAATTCTGCTATCATCTTTTTCCCGCTAAGATTTTTAAGGAGGATAGGGCAGATTATATCCTTTCTTTACAACAAGCACAAGATGATGAAACCAGCCAGCCTTTTTTGGATTTCATGGCGGTGCAATTGAAAAAATCACTGTCTTTGGAAATTCAAAAATATAAAGCTTCTCACAATAAAGGATTTAGTCTTATGTTTTAATCTTGTAGGGCTTCTTTTGATAAGACTTCCACCCGTTGTATATTGTGTTGTTTTAAGTATTAATACTTGAGTTATAGGCTATTAATACTTTGTATCTAGGTTATTAATACTTGAGTTGTTGGATATATATACTCAAGACGCAGGATATATATATCCAACGTGCAGGATATATATGCCCAATACATTGGATATATATACCCAACAAATTGGATGTATACACCCATTAATCTATATGATGTAAGCATCTCTACAGTGCTATCTTGTCATTTATCCTTCGGATTTTTATCTTTGTAAGCGTCTCTGCGATGCCGTATTGTTTTATTTGCCATTGTGAAGGAGGTGAAGGATGGTTCTTTCTGTATTTTGCATCCTCTTTCACCATAAAGTTTTGATTTATAGTCATTCAGCTAAAGGTGAAACCGGTGAACCTTCAAAATGAATCTTATAGTTGCAAGTAGTCTTTAGACGGTTCTGTCTTAAGCTTATTGCTGTAAACTTCAATTAATACTGATTTTCTTTTCTCTTTTCTGATTTTATATTCTATCTTTGCAATGCTCTTTATCAAAATCCACAGCAGGGAAGCCTGCTGTATCTAATGTGGCAAGCTTTTTTTATGCTTGTCCCATTTTCCTATATGGCGGTTTCGCACCCCCATGTAGGATGTTAATGCACCTACTGCCTGTTGTGGATGGTGAAGAGCAATGGGACAGGCGGAACCGCTTCTTTTATTCCTTAAAACTACCTTTCTGTATCGCCCCATTAAACTTAATTTATTCACCATTTAATTAAAATTCTTATGGAAGAAGTTTTAAGCAACCAGGAGGCCCGTCCGGGGGACGCGACGCAACTCATGCACGCTATCTTTTCATCCGATGATGAAATGATGTCTTTTTATCTGACCCTCAATTGTTTTATGAATCCTGAAAGCTATCTAGTGGAACGAACAGATCGAAAGAGACTGGAGGATTTAGCTAATACGCTTTATAGTAATGTGGCGGCCTTTGAAGCTATCCGTACTTATAAGTCGATAAGTGTGAAAGAGGTGATTAGAGGATTCGGCGCGCACATGATGAATACGCAAATCTCCAATACCAATCGTTTCCAGAGTGCTGATGCAGTGGGAACGTTAATGAATTGTATACTGAATACCACTAAAAACAGTTGGCAATTTAAAAAAATGGATCGGAATAACAATATACATCTTCAGAATGTACGATACTTATTGAATCGGTTGGATGCGGCAGAATCTAATGAAGAGAAGAATCGTGAAGAAGTAGCGGTATAAACAGCTTTATAGAGCTCATTTAGTGATTATGGTTTAGTTGAGAGTATGATATGAGATACATCACATGTGACGCTATCGCTAAACCCTAATCATTTTGTCAATGATAGAAATATTTATAGATAATGACAGTTTGAAGCGGTAAATATCTTCCTCCAGATGGGAGGGCTACAATAACTTCATGAACTCTGTTATAGTTACAATTTTTGTCCGGTTATGTTTTTCTAGGACTAATAAATCTTTGTCTCCAGTAACAATGTAGTTAGCTTTGATCGTATCGGCTAGAGAGAGTAAATAAAGATCTTTTTTGTCTCTAATCTCTGATTTGCTTTTTGTTTGGATGACGACATATTTTCCGTATAAATGGATAAGTTTAAGTGTATCGTCTAGATCTTCCGGACGAATATATTTTCGTATTTTCTCCCGCGAAGAAACATCATAGAATTCATCTAGCAGCTCACGGCATACATATATTTCTAACGAGGGATGGGTAAGTAATGTGCGCATAGTCGCAATCTTGCGTCCTAGCATGAATGAAATCCATAGATTTGTATCAATAATTATTCTCATTTCTCGTATCTTATAGCATTTAATTCTGCAAGAATTTCTTCTTCAGAAAGATTCACTCTTTTTGGACGTGATGCTATATAGTCTTTTAAAAAGTCTTCTCTGATATCAATGTCCCAACCCATTTTCTTTGCAAGCTCTTTGAAGAATTTTATATCAGACTTTGGTATACTCAAAAAAACACCTTGATTCATAGTTGTATCCATAACTATTTCCCTTTCATTATTAAGTATCTAACGAATACAAAGATAAGAAAGTTCTCTTGTTTCTCAAATCATTTATCATATCTTTATTTCACTTTAGCAAAAATGAAGGATAACATACTGGGCACAAACAATGTGAGGTTATCGCTTGCCCAGTACCAACAGGCTTTCCGGTCCCATATTGAACAACAGGTCTATGATACTCAAATTAGGTAGAAAACCCAGTTTGGACTCGAAAACCTGATAGTAAGGTTGCGGAACAAACTCTGTATCCACTTCCCTGAAATCCTTTTTCGGATGAATCACTTCCCGAAAATCGGATTCTCCGGGAGCAAACTCCATCTTATATTCGGAAGTGCGCTCAATGGTGGGGTGAATATCAATCAGTTCACAGACCATCCGGCAGAGTTCTTCGTTGAAATCGATTAAAAACTCGTATTTCTTTTCATAGAAGGGGCGGAAGTCGTCCTTGTAGTACTCAAAGAAAGGAGTATTGTTGTAGGCCGATTCGATGGCGTTCCAATGTAGATGTCTCCAGTTGCCGTGGTCGGAGATGCGGATATCCTTCATTGGGCACTTCAATGTATCGGGCTTTACGGTTGGGATGGAAAGAGCTAACTCACCCGATGGGCTGGCAATGGTGCACCGGTTGCGGTAGGTTTGTTTTATATAGTGGTCGTATTGTTCTACAAATACCTTGTCATAAGCCAGTAGTTTGGTATAATATTCAACGGGAGCGAGATAGGCTGAAGATAAATAAGCGATGTTCATTTCTTTCATTTTAATTCGTTTAGGAGGCTCTGTTATTAAGGATATTATGAGATATAATGAAGGGGTTGTTTCTTTTATGATCCGGAAGATTATTTCACTGTTCTGAAGAAACGCCTCCATCGATATCCGTCAAACAAACCTGTTTCTTTTTCTTTAGAGAACCAAATGATGGAGGCTTTTCCGATGATATGGTCTTGCGGGACAAATCCGAAGAGCCGTGAGTCGGAGAAGTTGACGGTATTGTTAGACCCCATCCAATAGTAATCTTTGGTGAAATAACAGTGTTGTGTGGGTTTTCCGTCCACGTAGAGAGTGTCGTTCTTTATTTCTGCCTGTTTGCCTTCGTGCATCACGAGGGTATTCCGCAGCAAGGTCATGTTCCAGGGATAGACCCGGATAAATTTCCCTTTTCCGGGGACAATCAGCGGATTTGGTTCGGCATTTTCTTTGTTTGACAAAGGTTGGACGAAGCTCTCTTTCCCATTCATGGCCTGTTCCAACAGATAATATTCGTAACGGCTGAAACTGCGTACATGGGTGCTGTCATTACTTCCCATCAATCCGTCGTTGGTGATGGAAAGGGTATGCATGAGTGACGTAATCAGATTTTCTTTTGAGGCGGGATACGAATAAAGTCTTTTCTTATCCGGGTTAAACTGTGCCTCCGGAGAAATAACGGAGAAAAGAGAATCGACCAATAACGTATCTCCCGGAACTCCGAGACAGCGGCTGATATAGATTTCCCGACGGTCGATGACAGGTTGCCGGATTCCGGCAGGATTATTGAATACTACGATGTCTTGCCGACGCACAGGACTCTCGCACCAGCGGTGATAAGAAAAAAGCGACATGAAAGGAACCCGCAGCCCGTAACTCCATTTGTTGACCAGGATACGTTCACCCTGAAAAATGGAATTCTCCATGCCGGTGGAAGGGATAAGGCAGGACGTGAAAGCAAATCCCCGGAGCAGAAGCACTACGACTACTGCTCCGGCAAATGCTAGTATCCATTTGAATTTACGAATGTTCATCAACTTTTATCACCTTATCACTCTATTCTATCCGTTCACTTATCAGTCTACCCACTTGAAGAGGCGGTTCCAGCGAATCTTGCCGTCGAACCATCCACGGTCTTTGTCAAGCGATAGCCATACAACAATCGGTTTGCCCACTACGTGATCTTCGGGTACAAAACCCCAATAACGGGAGTCGGCGGAGTTGTGACGGTTGTCACCCATCATCCAGTAATAATCCATTTTGAAGGTATACTCGTTGGTCTTTTCACCGTTGATGTAGATACCGTCCGGTTTCACTTCCAGCTTATTGCCTTCGTAGGCTACGATGCAACGCTCATAGATAGGCAGGTTGTCTTCTGTGAGGGTAATGGTAGCTCCTTTGGCAGGAATCCAGATCGGACCGTAATTGTTGCGGTTCCATTTGGTATAAAGATTGAGCGGATACATCTGTCCGGCATAATCTTCGGGTTCCATTACTATTTTGCTGATTAGCTTTTTGTTGCCCAAAAGCGTTTCATACATCTTCTTGGTTAGCGGGAAATGATATACCGGATTCAGTTTGCCTTGTGCATTCCGGCTGTCCAGTCCCATTTCCAGCAGTCCGCTTTCCCAGCCGGAGTCTTCTATCAGCATGGTGTCGTCCTTGCTGATACCCAGTTCACGAAGCATATCTTCGGGAATGTACGGACCAGTGGTCTGTACGAAATAGTTGAATTGCAGGTTTTCGGGGTTCTCAATCGCTTTACCGTCAATCATCACCTGTCCGTCTACAATCTGAAGGGTATCACCGGGCAGGCCGACACAACGCTTCACATAATTCTCGCGACGGTCTACCGGACGCCAGAGGACTTCTCCGTAAGTACGCGGGTTGTTCATTATTTGTTTACGTCCGGCAGCATAGTACAAATCATAAATAGCACGTTGCTGGGCGCGTGTCAGACTATCCATTTCAATCTGTTTGGAATAGATACGTTGTCCCTCGCCGTAAGCCAGCGTATAGAAGTCCGTTGTCTGTTGGTAGTTCACTGCTACCGTATCTCCTGCGGGGAAATTGAAGACAACAATGTCATTCAGTTTCACTTTGCCGAAGCCCGGTACCCGTTTGTACTTCCATTGTGGCCACTCGATATATGATTTAGTATTGAAGACAGGTAATGTATGCTGCGCCAACGGCATGGAAAGGGGAGTGTTCGGTACGCGGGGACCGTAACTCATCTTGCTTACATACAGGAAGTCGCCCACCAGCAATGATTTTTCCAATGAAGAAGAAGGAATCTGATAATTCTGGAAGATGTAGATATTGACGAAGTAGACAGCAACCAACGCAAACACGATGGCATCTACCCAGCTCATGACACTGCGGACAGCCGGATTCTTCGACTTCTTCCAAAAAGACCAGGGAATTTTCTTTGTGATATAAATATCGAAAATGAAAGGAACAACAATTAATCCCCACCAACTCCGTACCCAGATTAGGAAGATGAGGTAAAGTAGAATAGCAGTGGCACATTTGATCCATTGTGCGCGTGTGGCTTGTCTCATAATGTTATATTTGTTTAGAACTAGCTTCTGATATTTTAGTCATTCAAGAACGGGAATAAATCACTCATACCCAAAAAACCTTCGTGTGTGGCAGTATATTCGGCTGCCAATACGGCTCCCAATACAAACCCGCCGCGGCTCTTGGCATCGTGGGTGATAGAAATGGTGTCTACATCGGACTCATAACGGATGGTATGAAGTCCGAAAACTTCACCCTCACGGATCGAGCTGATAGGAAGTTCGTTAGGAGCACAATCGTTGGTTCCGCTAATGGTTCCGTCCGGTGCAAGGAAAGTCCCTTTCACCCATTTGTCTTTACGGTCTAGCTTTTCCAGAATACCTTCCGCCAATGTAATGGCTGTTCCGCTGGGGGCATCCAGCTTGTGGATATGGTGTGTCTCGCTCATGGTGACATCGTATGCAGGGAACTGATTCATGATTTTAGCCAGATACTTATTGAGAGCGGAGAAGATGCTGACTCCCAGGCTGAAATTGGACGACCAGAAGAGTGTTTTGCCCCCTTCCGTACAGAGCTTCTTGATCTCTTCGCCATGCTCCGCCATCCATCCGGTACTGCCCGATACCAGTTTCACACCGGCTTTGAACGCTTTCATATAATTGCTGTAAGCTACCATCGGATTGGTAAACTCAATGGCCACATCGGCCGATTTGAATGCTTCCGATTCGAAGTCATCCTGATTATTGATGTCAATGATGCAGACGATTTCATGTCCGCGACTACGGGCAACCTTTTCTATCTCTTTGCCCATCTTTCCGTAACCGATCAGTGCTATTTTCATTGTTTTCTGACTTATATTCAAAATAATAGTCGCAAAGATAAGATTTTTATTACATTTGCAGCGCACATTAACGTCTTGTTAACATGGAACATCTTCTCCACTACGTGTGGAAGCATAAATTATTTCCCCTGAAAGTACTGCAAACCACCAACGGCTTACCGGTAGAAGTGATTGACCCCGGTCTGCAAAACCCCAACGCCGGTCCCGACTTTTTCAACGCGAAACTAAAGATTGACGGTGCCTTATGGGTGGGAAACATCGAAATACATACACATTCTTCCGACTGGTTCCGCCACGGACATCATTCTGACAAAGCATACGACTCTGTGATTCTTCATGTAGTAAGCGAAGCAGATACGGAAATAACCCGTTCCAACGGTGAACAGATACCGCAACTGTTACTTACCTGTCCGGAAAATGTGCAATTACATTACCACGAACTTTGTGTCGCGGATCATTATCCGGCTTGTTATCCCATCCTTGTCTCTCTTCCCAAACTGACGATTCATTCCTGGCTGACCGCTTTGCAAACGGAACGTTTGGAGCAGAAAGCGCAATTAATCACACAGCGTCTCAAACATTGTAACAGTAATTGGGAAGATGCTTTCTTTATCACCCTTGCCCGTAATTTCGGTTTTGGCTTGAATGGAGATGCTTTTGAAACGTGGGCGGGACTGTTGCCGTTTCGTGCGATGGATAAGCACCGGAATGATTTGTTTCAGATAGAGGCTTTTTTCTATGGTTTGGCTGGATTGTTGGAAGAAACGTTTCTGAAAAAGGAACAGGAAGACGAGTATAGTCTCCGTCTTTGTAAGGAGTTCCGTTATTTGCAGCGGAAGTTTGAAATCGGGCAGGGGATGGACGCTACGTTATGGCGTTTTCTACGGCTTCGTCCGGAAAACTTTCCGCATATTCGCTTGGCGCAGTTGGCTTATCTTTATCAGAAAGGAGACAAGCTGTTTTCACGTTTGTTGGAAGCGGAAACTCTGGCGGACGTGAGAGCTTTACTGGATACCCGTACGTCTCCCTATTGGGAGAATCATTATCTATTCGGACGACTATCTTCTCAAAAGGAAAAGACGATGGGAGAGCGTTCCAAGGATTTGATTATCATTAATACAGTGGTTCCTTTTCTTTATACATACGGTCTGCATAAGGCAGATGAACGAATGTGTGAACGTGCCGGACGTTTTCTGGAAGAATTGAAGGCGGAGAGTAATCATATTATCCGCTCGTGGAGCGATGCCGGGCTTCCGGTTGTCAGTGCGGCGGATAGTCAGGCATTGATACAGTTGCAAAAAGAGTACTGTGATAAGCGAAAGTGTCTGTACTGTCGCTTCGGTTATGAATATTTGAGGAAAAAGTAGCTTCGAAAAAAAGGCTTTGGTCGATGAAATATGTATAATTTTACCACGTTAGTGTATTTTTCTATGTATACGTTTTTTTATTTTATCACTATCTTTACATTGTGCAATAAACAAAACATCTTATAGAAAGAACAATATTATGAATAAAATTATTAGCCTTTTCATTGCTGTATTTTTTAATGTATATACTTCTGCTCAGATAAATGCAGGAAGTACCAAAGAATCTTTAATGACTCTTGACGAGATGCCATCATGGATTTTAAGTAATATTCAATTTCCTCAAGAAGCGTACAAATATGGAATAGCTGGCATTGAACAAGTTTGTATTAGTGCATCTTGGGATGGAAAAGTTTTCATAACAAGCATACTGAATACATTAAATCCTGCTTTTGAGAAAGAAATTATGGATGTCATAAGTAAAGCTCCTCGATGTCGATATAATGGAAGTCAACCTAAAGATATATATAAATATATGCTAATTGATTTTCATCAATATATTCCTGAAGATAAACGGGAACAAATACAACAAGTAACTATGCATATTCCACCGCGTTTATCGAATATTCCTACGAGTCCTTTTAATAGCAGGGACAAGTTTGTTCAATGGATACACAACAATATTCAAATACCATCAACACTGAAATGTTATTCAGATACATTACTTTTTCAGTATACAATAACTAAAAAAGGAAAGGTAAATAATATATCTATATTACAGTGTAAGAATGATATTGTAAAATGTGCGATAGAGGATTTATTAAAAAAATCTCCTAAATGGGAACCGGCCATTGCTGATAGAACAACTCCAATTGATGTTACTATATGTGATAAGATTATTATAAAAACCGATAATGATGGAATGCTTTTGCCATTAATAGTGTATCGTGATGATGTTTTTTGTAATACAAGAAGCAAACCAACTGATCCGGATATGATCGTTTTTAATCCAGAAATAAAGGCAAAATACAATGAAGAGGGTAATTTCTTGAAAAATATTATGTGTGATGTTATAGTTGATAAAAAAATGGTTCTGAATGGCTCGTTTGTTATAGAAAAGGATGGTACGACTAGTCATATAGAAATTTCAAACAGTCCGGACGCGGAAACTGATAGTATTGTAACAGAAGCTATCGCTCGAACAAAATGGATCGCTGCGATGCAAGGAGAAAGCGCAGTACGAACGATTTATTCATTTGGGGTAAATAAGCAACCGCGAAAACAAAATCAATCCAGTAAGTATTCTTATTATGATATTTTCGGTAAATATTTTATAGCCCTCCAAGCTAATCCGATGCGTACGTCATATAGATTCATTCAGGGGGATGGAACGATACAGAACTATCCATTTAATAATCAAGGACTGTTTGACTATAAGGCTTATTACCAAGGAATGTTATATTACTACAAAAATATGGCCGGAAAGAATAGTAATATTTCAAGAGATTATTTTGATAAACTCTATAAAATGTATGCGGGATATTAAAAGAAAAGATTTGTGCAAAAAGACAATTTCAAGGAAAAAAATTTAGTCCCCAATATTAGATATTGCGGTCTCTATCAAGGAAGCCAAAGTCTGCTTATAGACTTTCTTCAGTAATCTAATGGGTTACAGATGGCAGATGTGTGATAGCTGACTTGTACTGTGGTAGATACTTATTGTGTTTTCTTTATATTCTTTTCTTTATGAAGAAACTCTAAAATTTCAGCTTCCATTCGTAAAGCTTTTGTTCCTTTTTTCTTTATCGGTTGTTTTAAAAGATAATTTCCCATGTCGATGGCTGCATTTATATTTCCTTTGTCTATATAAAGCTGGAATAATTTGTACGAAGGAGTGATATGATGTGGAATCATGGCAGCAGCCGTTTGATAGCATGCTTCAGCTTGAGCGTAATCTCTTTTTTGTTTCCAAAAATCTCCCATCTTGATATATAGTTCACTATTAGGAGCAATTCGGGCAGCTGTTTGTAATATTTGTGGTTTTGTATTTAAAGGATAATCTTCCAAACTACTTTTTGAGTAGATGTACATTAACTGTGGATTATAACAAAATAATGGGTATAATGTGGATAGTTGAGAATGGGCTTCTTCGGATATTTTATTTTTATCCACTATCCTGATAATTGTGGTAAAAGTTTTATGGTAAATATGATAGGACCAGATTGATATACATATAATAGAGATGGAGGCTATACTTCTAACGATGTATTTTGCTAAAATAGATATTGTAAACACTTTTATGGTTTTGCTTTTCATCATTCCTATTATGCTGATGAATAATATTTCTAATGGAAAAACCTGGCCAGGATAAGAAAAAAAAGAGAAGACTAGGAAAGTGGTTAAGGCGGATTTCAGACAATGGTCAGTATTATTCTTTTCTTTATAACTAAATAATGCATAAAACAACCATGAAACAACAACTAATCCAACTATTCCCTGTTCTGCTGTTATATATAAAAATTCGTTGTATGTATAAAAAATGTTGTCAGCTAATAATGTGTATGGAGAATTTGTAGCTTGTAAGAAATATTCAGCTTGGTAAAGCATGTAATTAGCTTGCCATCCTCCGGTCCCAATACCGAATAGAGGATAATCTTCTATCATCTTTATTGTGTTATACCATATTAGCAATCGGCCATCTGCCGAATCTCTTCTTATAAAGTAGATTGATATGATAAAAACGGTGATGATAAGCAGAAAACCTGATTTCAAAAGAGTTGGTTTGACTTTGATTGTATGTTTTCTTTTTAACCATTGCCATAGGAATATCATGCTTCCTACCAATGCAGCTGTCCACCCGGCGCGTGAACCAGATAATAGTAAACCATATAAAATAAAACAGGCTATCATGCAAAATGATGATGTTAATATACGATGCTTGTTTTGTATGTTTTCATAAATGAAAAAAATAGATACTATCCAGCATACTGCTAATAATCCGCCTAATGGTCCTGGATTTCCAAACGTTCCTGTGATTCCGAAATCATGATGATTGCTCTCTAAATAATTCACTTTTTGAAGTGTTGAAATGATTACTTCGGTAATTCCCCAAATACAGACTATGTATAATAGGCAATAGCACTGTCGTTTTGGCATAATGCGTATACACGTATATATAAGGCATAATACAGTCACTCGCCAAATTGATGAGTAGTCAATAGGTACAGCTCTATTTAAGAACAGTAATATGCAAATTGATATAAGTAATATATCTTGTATTCTGATGTTTTCAATAGAATAGCTTTTCATACTGTTTATAAGGTACATTTAATTTAAGTGGAAATATATTTATATATGATTTATCCTAAAGATGAGCAATGTGTAATCTAAATTTTCCAGCACTCTTGGTTTTGTTTTACACAAAGAATGCTGGAAAATAATAATTTTCATAATCGATCGGCACTAATTTTTACAGAACTGTACCGTATAATAATAAAACTTCTTAATCTATATATAAATTCTTCTCATATCTTTTAGAAGTTAGTTTTCCTGTTTTTTCATCATTAGAATATGTTGAAAGAAACAAATGTGCCCTTACTACATTATTGGCTGGGATAGAATCCAAAGGATAGGAGAGTTCTATTCTTCCTTTTGGAGATAAACTCTTGTGTAATATCCATTTCCCGCTTTCAAGAGTAAATAGACAAATCGTCAAATCCGCGCTTTTCCCATTAGAAGATTCTGTTAAAACAATATAGCTTCCACTAAATTCACTTAACCGCCCTTGATTCATAACTAAAATTTCTTTGTCTGTATTATTAGTAAGTATAAGGGTTAAAGAATTATTCGGTTTATCATAAGAAAATTCAATTTTTACTTCTTGGGCGGTACAAAAAATAGAAATGCCCAAAAGTACAATACCTATAAATAAATGTTTACTTGTTATCATTTAATTTGTTTTATGGGTAAATCATTTTTATATCTTTTGCTAACTAATTTTCCTGTCTTCCTATCTCTAAAATATGTGGAGAGGAATAATCTAGCTCTTGTAACATTATTTGCAGGGATAGCTTCAAATGAATAAAAAAGTTCTAGTCTTTCGTTAGGGTTTATTGTTTTAGAACGGATCCACTGTCCATCTTCATAGTCATATAACGAGATGATTAGATCACTCTGTCCATTATCATGTTTTTCAGTTAAAATAATGCAGCTTCCAGATGATTCATTCAATAGGCTTTGATTCAATACTATTATTTCTTTATCCGTATTATTGAAAAGTTTTAGAATCAAAGCATTGTCTTGTCTATTATAAGCAAAAGTAATTTCTAAATCCTGTGTTTGTCCCTTGCTAGGAATTGACATACACAATAATATACTTATAAAAAAAGATTTAATTGTATTCATAATTTTATTTATTTGATGATTGTTCTGTAGCAATTATTAGAAGTTGTTCATAAGTCCATTCTAACCAAGTTCTTTCATTCTCATAATAATGTGATACCTCTGGAAAGTTTTCGCGTTCTGCTTTATGCGTCTCTAATTCATTTTTATAATATTCTATTGTTCCATAGCGATCAATGATTAATTCTTGCTTAAAATCAGCTTCTCTTGTTTCGGGAGTCATTATATATTTGCCATACATTATATCTAATCTTTCATTCAATATCTTTTCAATATATGGTGGAGGATTTAGGACAATTGTTTTTTCGAGAATAGTCATTTCAAGTTTTCCATAATGCTTATGGTCAATATGGTACATCTCATGCCATATTGTGGCTATTCTATCTATTTCTGTTAAATTATCTGAGCTAAAAAATAATTGACATAGTTGAAGAACTCCATCCTTGCTTGTACGTGCAGTTGAACGACAATAGTTTTGTTTTTCAATTGTGTATTTCGTTCGATCAATATTCTTAAGCTTTTCTAGTTGGATTAAAAGGCTATTTACTGCTTTTTTTTCAGCTGTAGATAAAGGAATAGATTTTTCATCAGAATTCTGGTCACCATTATTATTTTCTGTCACAGTATCATCTTCCGTACTCGTCGATTCCGGTTCTGTCGGTTCGGGGTCTATTGTTCCACTATCGGGAGGTGCTATGATTTCCCATTCATCGTTTCCGCCACTTGTTTCATTATTATTTGATTCTGGAGTAATTATGACTTCTTCAAGTGTCTCACCAATATAAGTGTAATCATCTTCATTACCATAATCATAATCGTAGTTATAGTCATCTTCTCCACGCGTTAAGACCATCTTTTTCTTTTGAATATATACAGTAGATGCTAATGCGCGAGCCTGCTCATACTTATCTGATAAATTAGTTTTCCCTGAAGCATTTAATAGAAATACCCCTCTCGTTTTTACTCCGTTCTTAAAAGTACTTATACGAGCTGTAACTTGTGAATATACACAGGAATATAATGCTACTCCTGTAAAACCACCCTTGTCTGCACAATTTATAAAGTTGTTACAAGTTTGTGCACCATTTCTACTATCATATAATTTGGAGGGTATCAAAGTTAAGATGTATTGATCCATTCTATTGCTCTTTACATCTTTTACTATCACTAGTTTCTGATATACATTGACTTTTCCTGCAGAAGGCTTGCCATTTCTTTCATCTACATAAATTGCTTTAAAGTGATAAGTCGGAGTTATAGGAATATCATAGCAAGCGAGTCCGTTGTTGGTAGAACTGACTGCTGCATCCCAGTTAGGTACGAAATCACCGGGGGAAACTGTTTTATTCCTTTTGTTATCCAATGAACGACTTAATGTTAAATTAGCATGAGCTTGAGTTTGAAAAAAGTTTTTAGCTTCTTGCAAACTAAAATCTTTCATGTCAGTCTGTAAACCTGATTCTAGCAAATCTTCATCTTTGCAATTTACTATACTAATGACAATTGCAATTACACATAAAACAGTATAAATATAAGTTGATTTTTTCATAAAATAATCATTTTAATCCTTTTCTTTTCATTTTTCTTTCAAAATCGTATTTCCACCAACCATACCATTTTTTATAATTATCAACCTTGAATAAAGGATTTACTGTCTTACAGAAGGTTTCACCTAATTGGGAGAGTTGGTCGTATTTATCGCTATCAGACAGTTTTTTCTGATTGAGAATCTTATATTCTTCAATTGCATACTTATTATAAGCTGTCTTGAATTTGTTTATTTGCTCCTGATTTAGCCCATATCTTGATTTCAAAGTATGATCTAATGCTGCATTATTTACTTTTTTCCACTTTACAGAAACAGACGGAACAGTCTTTGCTATTTTTTTTGCCATCTCATCATCAATAGCCATCAGTTCCACTTCCCTTTCGGCATTTTTTTTATTGCTATTGAGTATGTTTGCACGTTTTTGTTTATACGTATCTTCTATTTTTGCTATGGTAAAGGCATCTTTGTATGTAACTCCATATTTGTCCATATTGTCAAGTGCTCTGAAGAACAGTCTCTTATATTCGATATACCAAGTCCCATTTTCAGTTCCTAATATTTGTTTTATTTTAATATTTAGCTCGGATACCATAGTATCACTATTTTCATATTTTTCCCATGCTTCTCCAGTATCTTTATGCATTTTATCTCGTTCTTTGACCCATTCCGATTCGGCCTTATACAAAGCACGCATTTTTTCATATGGAATAAATTTGTTTTCACTTAGTATTTGGTAACGTTCCATTTCTTGGGTACAAGAGCTCCATTTTTTATGTTTTCCTCCAGAAAATGCTTGGCTGATTATTGTACCATATTTTTTATAAAGCTTTTTTTGTTCCGCTTTAAATTGAGTAGAGCTAATTTTCCGATTCTTTAGCTGGTCATTCTCTTTCTGTAAGGAGAATAGAATTTGTTCGTATTCATCTGCCTTTTGACTATTGATTTTATACGTTCTCATCATATATTCCTTGCGTTTACCGATGTTTACGCCCGGAATAATTTGTGAAAAGCCCACACTTCCTATTAAAAGTAAGGACAAAAACAAAGTAATTTTTTTCATAATTTTATTATTTAATAGTTAGAAATAATTTTACCACCATATCTGTTTCCCATTTTCATAAGTGAATGGACGTTCTTCACGGCCTTTAGTCAAATTGCGCAACCATAACAGAGCTTTTTGAGGTACGTTATCATAAACGACACTATCACCTATTGGTCGTTTCCGGCCTAAACTTATCCATTGATCCTGCCAATAAAACAGTTCATAAGTGTCTGTTGAAACTATTGCATTATCGTCATTACGTGGAGCAAATCCAATTTTTGAAATCTTCACAGGTTTATATAAATCCACACCAACCCATAAGTCTATGCCACCACTCACTTGATAATAGGTAAGTGGTTGTCCATCGAAAATATTAAGCATAGTACTGTCTTCGTATATAGCATCACAAGCTATAGGGTGGAATGGTAGAAGCTTTTCATCAGATTGATATAAACAAAATTCTGCGATACTAAAGGTCCCTTTTGGTTTTCTATAACGTATGTAACGATAGGCTTTCTCTGCAGATATTTCTATCTTTTGCATTTTGCTTTCCGGAGTTTTTGTTATTTTATAAAGTTCCGTTGCATCAGAAAAGTCTGCTTTATTTGCCCCTTCAAAAACTCCCATAATCATCAATTTTGAGAAATCAACAATTCGCATATTCAAAGGGAATTTGCGTTTACATACTACTCTTTCAAGATGTTTAGTGTCTGGTTTTATTTCCCTTACTGAATCCTCCGATACTATTATTGGGCTGCCTATTGGAATGGCCTCTTCATTTACCCAGTGAGTTGGGAGATAAACTATGCCATCACCTAAATCAATAGCTTCCTTATTACGATCAACATTGTATATATTTCCAGTCCCAATGTGATGGAATGTTTGAGAAGAGGAAAAAGCAACAGGTACCCATCTTTTTGGGGAAAATACAGATAAAAAATTTTCTTTTTCTTTATTTATATTAGTCGAGACTGTAACATCACAAGAGCCGATGTTGTGCAATTTTGTAACATCCAGTAGGTCATTGTGACGAAATAATTCGGGAATATTGTCGATGTGTTTGGCTAAATCTTGTATTGAATACATCTTACGATATATTTTAGGAGTTTTACGTGATAGGTAATAATCTCCGTTTGCTTGTTTGTCTGTGTTTTGTAATGGATATATTTTATTGTCTGGTAATATAATTGAAACAAAAGAATGTCCATTGTTATTGCTTCCCCAATAAGGTACAAATTCAAATGCGGCAGGAATTCCTACTGACCGTAAGGCCATAGTAACTAATGCTGTTCTATCATCACATTTACCATATCCTGTCTTTATTATTGATGAATATGATTTTAATGTATCTTTGTAAAATTCGGGAGATAGCTCTATTTTAATTTGAGCATTTATATTCTGTGCTGTTTGAATAATATCGTTGGTACATTGTTTCTCAAATTTTCTACTACAGTCCCATTTCCAATAATATTGTAATGATTCATCAGCGACTCTGTATGGTAAGATGTATTCGCAGAACTGTTCGAATGTATAATTTTTCAAATAAGGACTCTTTTCTTTTAAAAAGAATGAATGCTCTAGTGATTTTATGAGAGAGTCAGCTTTTACTATATCAATATCATATATTTTCTGTTCTTTGCCATTGATGGAATATTTGTTAGGCATATTTTCTATCAGAAAGCAAGCAGCTTTATATTTATCTTTGTCCTTATTTGTTTTATAATGTTCTAAAAAGCGAGTAAGTTCCTTTTTATTTGTTTGAGAATTGTTTGCTATTTCCCATGCTAGTTTTTCACTGGATGAAGTACAACTGAGTAACAAGAGAAGTAAAAAAACGGTGTAAATTGTTTTCATAGTATTATAATGTTAAAGTGTATTCTTTGTTTGTATGTTGTTACAAAGGTGAGGAGAAATAAGTATTTAGGTATGAGTAAATGGTACATTAGTAGGATGAAAACGTACATTATTTGACCGTAGACGAATGGAATCGGATATTTCTTTAAAATCTTTTATTTAGAACGTAATAACGAAGTTTCTTTTGTGCCTTGATTTGAACCAATTTTAATGTATAAAAGTATTGCAAAACCAAACTTGTTACTATCTTTGCGCCGTCAATTAAACTATTAATTTATATAGTGTTATGAGAGCTAAAAAGTTTGTATGCTGCTTGCTGGCTATGATGCTGCTCGCAGGTGTTTCGTTTATCTCCTGCGGTAATAGTTCCAAGGCAAAAGCCGATAGTGAACTGACTACACAAGACGGTGAAGATTTCAAATCCTTTCTGGATAAATTTACTTCCAGTGCAGCCTTCCAGTATACTCGTATCAAGTTCCCATTAAAGACTCCGATCACTTTGTTGGCAGATGACGGAGAAACCGAGAAAACATTCCCTTTCACTCGGGAAAAGTGGCCGTTGCTGGATAGCGAAACCATGAAGGAAGAACGTATCACCCAGGAAGAGGGAGGTATTTATGTTTCCAAGTTTACGTTGAATGAACCGAAGCATAAAATCTTTGAGGCAGGCTATGAAGAATCCGAGGTTGATTTGCGTGTCGAGTTCGAGTTGCAGTCGGACGGGAAATGGTATGTGGTAGATTGCTATACAGGTTGGTATGGATATGACTTGCCGATTGGAGAGTTAAAGCAGACTATTCAGAATGTGAAAGAAGAAAATGCCGCATTCAAAGAAATACATCCTTAGAAAGGAGAAATAAGTATTAAGTATCAAGTGTTGAGTATTAGCCAGTCATTTGATGTTAATACTTAATATTTGATACTTGATACATGATATCGATTACGGTTCTCCGACATAATATCCCAGTTCAGATTCTTTTCCATCCACCATCTCTCTGACAATACCATTTTTGGTGTTGAACTCTTGATAGAGTTCTTCATAATCACGTGTATAGTCTGCATCGGGGACTACGTTAACATCAAATTTAAGTTCGGCTCTCCCGTCGGGGAGCATATTGCCGAAAATCCGGATGCGGTGAACCACTTCGCCTACATTCTTGATGCTGTTGTAGGTTGCTTTGAATTGCCTGATACCGTCTTCGGGAATGATGATATGCGAACTTTTATCCAGAATGATACAGCCACAGGAAGGTTGCATTTCTGAAATGATTAACGGAGCGTCTCCCGTGTTGGTGATGGTAAACATGATATCGAGTTGCTGACCTTGCTTGATAGGGTAATAGTGCCTGACGGAATCTTTTATCGTCATGCTGGTGGGACGTACTTCCTTTCTGCACCCTGTAAAGTAGAGCGGAAGTGCCGTCAGTAGTAAAATATAGAATATAGATTTATTCATTGTTGCCATTTATTTTTGTTATATCACTTTTTCAGCATTTAAGGGATGAATGCAATTTCATCGATACCCATTTGCGTTCCCGGCTTCTTTAAACAACTGATTTTTATGCTTAATTGTTCTGTTCCGTTCAAGTCTGCCGGAACGGTGGCTTTCATCATTTCTCCTTTTTCTGGGGAGTCTTCCGGTTTCAGGTCTATTGTTTTATAGGCTACTCCGTCTTTCAACAGTTGAACTTGCTGTGGAGCATAGATGCGATGGCGGGGAAGATTCAAAAAACTGATATAGAATGTTCCTGATGCATTGAGTCCTTTAACCGGCAGGTTGATGGTACATTCTTCTCCCGGAATGATAACCCAACCGCAATGATAGTCTCCGGGTAAACCGTGAGTGCCATCGGTCAGTTTCTTTGAATCATTTTTATTTAGTTTAGGGGTTGCGGAAGGATGCATTCCCAGAAACAAACTTTTCTTTATGTCGGAAGCAAGTATATATTGTTCCCATTCCTTTATATAATAGTCAATCTCATAAGCTGACTCATTATAATATCCCATTCCGGCAAATGCTTGATGCTCTTTGAGCTGGGTGACCCATTTACGAGCTTGGGGAAGCGGTTGAATATCCTTTCCATTCCGCTTGGCATATCCGTAAGCGTCGAAACTGTGGTCACGTGCTAATTCCATGCGCGTGAAAGACAAGGCGGTCTGGAGCTCGTGCAGCTTTTTGCGCTCTTTCCCTTTTGCTTCGGATACAAAATCTCCCATTTCATCATAGAATTTGATAAACTTCTCCGGATAGAGGAATCCTTTTTCCGATTCTCTGATACCGGCGTAAAGTCCGAGCCGCTTTCCGGATTGGGCGTTGTTTTCTAGCTCTGTGTAGTAATCGTACAGCCATTTTTTGGATACCGGGTATTCCTGATTGAAATAGCTTTTAATTAACTCATCAACCGGAAGCTCCGGGTTGATAAGAAGGGCTGATAATACAAAAGTCCTCATTTCATCGAAGGAAGAATAGCTGTAACCGCTTCCGTTGAAAAATATGCCGCTGGCTCCGTGTTGTTTGAAAAGTTGGAGTCTTTGCTGGGCTATCTTTAATATGGGGAAAGGAGTGAGGTAGTCGTCGAAGTTGTTGATATAGTCCCATATATAGATGTTGTTCGTTACTTTCTTCCAGTTGTCGAGTTGTTCCGCAAATTTCTTGTCTTGCTCGTCCTTGCCGTCTGTCCGGCGGAGCGGGTAGTCAATAGCGCTGACAATTACCCCGACGTTAGGCGGGAGCTGCTTGTCTGTGACTTGTTGCGTAGTCAGGTAGGAAGTCGTAAAGAACGTGTGTTTGGGAAAACGCTGCGACAGGCGGAGGATCAGTTCCGTAACGGCGGGAGTTGCGTTCTTCTCTGTATTTCCCAATGCGGTGCAGGTGGCACACGTACAGGCGTACGGAGTATCATCCGGTGCGATTACAAAACGGAAATTCCCCTTTTCACCGAAGTTATCTACGATGTAACTTTCTATCTGGCGATACATATCCTCGGAAGAGAAACACAGTTGTGAGTCATCTGTCTTCCCGTGAATGGTGGCATATACTTTCTCTGCATCTTTTCCCAAGACTTTTCGCAGGTTGTGTCCCCATATTCCCCAGCTGTCATCAAAGTTGTTCAGGCCGATAACGCCTGTATGATCGGCGTTCAGGCCGTATGGAGAATAAATACTTTGATAGTCAAATGCAAAAGCTCCGCAAGTATCGTTGAGATTGATAAGGGCGGGAGGAAGATCCGAACCGTCTATACGCGGGTCTTCTTTGCTGATCTTCTTTATCAGTTGGTATTGCAGCCATAACATTTGTTTGTCGTCACTTGCGGTCAGTCTGATATCAGAGCCTTTGCAGGCTACTTTGAATCCTCTCTGCAATGTTGGGTCTATCTGTATGATGATGCGCCACATGTCCATTTCGGAAACGCCAAAAGCTACTATTTCATCGTCGTTTGCACGCTTCTTGAGATGTTCGTACAGGTATTTCGCCCACCGGGTGTCTCTGTCGGTCGGATCCTCACCAATGGTGACGAGATACCCTTCTTTAGATGGGAACATCTCCGTGCGTGCCTGCATACGGCAGCCGGATAAAAGGCAGCAAATACATATCATTCCTGCCAATACAGGGCCAAGCGTATCAGAATGAAATATAAACTTGTGCATAGATGTTATATAAGTTTTTATAGCGTGTCGATATGGATTCTATCTGGTTGGACGGACTTGTCCCTCGCACCGTATTGGTTTGGTTATAATAGGTGTTCCAAGTGCCCATCAAGCCTATGGTAATGTTGGGACTGACCATATACTGACCTCCCAATCCCACCATGGTATTGGTGTGAGAGAAAGAGCCGGGCAGCGCATAGTCCAGTACGGCCGTTTCCGGTGCCGATCCGATGCTTGCCATGGCGTTGATATTTGTCTTTGTATCGCTCGCCGGGAAGTATTTGGCGCCAATCTGCGCATTGTAATAGAAGTTAGAGTTGAAGAAGTGCATATCGATCTTCGTGTTGAGACGAACCACTTCAATGGTCTTGGCTAATTCTCCGCCTACAGTGAGTAGGTTAGTCTTTGACTCATTCCAACCCGTAAACAGATAGCCATTGTCTCCGGTGCCGCCTGCAAAGAATTCATCGTTCCATTCATAACGCTTTGTGTAGGCGGCTACCCGTCTATAACCCACATGTGCGCCTATTTCCCAATCATTCTTGAGATAATGCCGTAAAGCGACATCAGCCGTTATGTCCGGGAAGTATTTGGTCGCAAAGGCTGCATTGGCCGTGAGGCTCCACTTCGGTGAGAAGTGATGCGTCCACTCACCTTGTACCTGAATGCCGACTCCTCCCGGTGTCTGTTCTTCAGCCTCCATGCTGTCGCTTGCCGAGCCGCTTCGTCCTGCATAGTTGAGACGTCCTGTATAGCTGTTCTTCTGGCCTTTTCGGGTGTATTCAGCGGTGGCAACGGAGGTAATGATGTCTTCTTCTCCGTAGCGTGCACGCAGGTAGGTCAAAGCAATCTCATTCTTGAGCATCATGCTTCTAAGGCCCGATAAGTGTCGTTGGAAAGAGCGATATTCCATGATGGATGGCTCGTAGTACTTTTGGTAATAATAGGCTGAATCCGCTTGACGGTTGGCTTCATATACCACTCCCTTGGTGTACTTCAATGATTTGTTCTGACTGTCGTAAAGCAAAGCTGTATCAAGAACAGCGAGAGCCTTTTCCGGTTCTTTCGCCTTTGTCAGTTGCAGGGCACGATATTCACTGCTTTGTGAGAATGCGCCTATAATCTCTTTGTTACTCGGGTATTTATTGAGTATCGGTTTCAGGAATTCCAAAGAAGCTTCGTATCTCTTGTCACGCTCAAGGACAGTAGCCCTCTTTGCCTGATAGAACGGTTCTTCAGGATAATAATTGATCCCTTGAGCCGTATATTTCTCGAATTCATCGTATTTTCCGAGTAAACCGGACGAGTTGATGGCATACCGTAATCCGAGATCGCTCGATGGATTCAGGCTAACCAGTTTGATGGCTTCTTCGTATGCTTTCTTCGTAGCTCCGGCTTCCATGCACTTTTTGATGTAGGGCACTGCCAGTTCCTCGTATCCGATGACGTAGAAGATACGCATATCCTCGTCGCTCTGCTCGATGGCAGACAAGTATAGTTGCAAAGCCTCTTCGGTTTTATCCATTTTATCGAGAATAAATGCCCTTTTCAACGTGCAGTTTTCGTAATCAGGGAAGTGAAGAGTGATGGTGTCCAATGTGGCAAGTGCTTCATTGTAACGTTTCATATTGATATAGCAACTCAAGGCTTTTTCCCATGCGGCACCGTTCACTTCATTGTCGTCTACATGTTTTTGAGAAACGAACAATACGTGCGGCAATGCTTCTGCGTACAGACCGAGTTCCATCAGTTTTTCAGCTTTCTTCATGTGTTGTGCGCTCATGGCAAGCGTAATATCATAATCATCAGGATACATCTCATACATCTTTTTCAGCGTTGAATAGGCAAGATCATCCTCATTCATCTGGCGATAAAGCATATATTCTTTATAAAGAATTCCTTTATCATTGTTGCCATATTGTTTTTTAGCTTCTCTGATATAGAAGAGTGCATCATCGGTATATCCTCGAGTGACGGAAGTGTTCAGCAGGTAGTCTAATGCTTCCTTGTTCTTATTACCTCCTTCGTAGGCCATGCCATATAATACATAAGGATCCCGCTGCTTCTCTGCTCGGGCAGCCTCCATTAACAGGTCGTTATACATACGCCGTATGGCAGGGCTGTTGTTTCTTCGCATTTGCTCGCGTATAAACACCAGAGCTTCCGGATAACGTGCCAATTCACTAAGGATACTCGCCCTTTTGACGATAAGCGCACCGCTTCCCGGTATGGCAGCCAAACCGTTGGATGACCAGCCTAGAGCAGCTTCCCGGTTTCCTTCCTGTAAATGCAGGTTAATGATGTCCAGATAATATTCTTCGTTTTGAGGAGATACTTTGATGAGCTCCGTCAGCTTTTCGATAGCCTCTTTTCGGTTACCGCCTTTTTTCATTTGCTGGTAGCCTACCTCCATGCTGTAGATATAATCCTTCCTTAGAATGGTATCGTTCGGGTAAATCTGATTGATTCGTTTCAACAGGCGATCCGCTTCCACATCGTTGTTCTGCTTGCGGTATAGTTCAATCTTCCTTCGCCATAAGCCTCTCCAATACGGATTTACTTCCAGCAACTCATTAACGTAACAAATGGCACTGGAATAATTCTCGGTGATATCTTCTACGTCTACCAGCAGATGTTTGGCATTGACGTTGTTGTAATTGTCATCTATCGCTTTGACAAGATGATAACGCGACTGGTCATAGTTCTTTTCGTGAAACCAGTATTTTCCCATGAGCCATTCAAGGTCAGAAACATTCGGGTATTTCTGAAGGCCCTCCTCCAACAGCTCTTTCCCTGCTTCCCATTCCTCGTTCGCAAAATGCTCCTGTACAATCTGGGCATATTGCTCCGGTGTCTGGAATCCGTTGTCGGTCCCGGAGGAAGAGGTTATCAGTAAAAACAGACAACCTAATATGGTGATCTTATGGAGAAATTCTCTGTTCATTCTATCTTGTCTTTAATCTTTCTTTCTTGTTTAAATCGTAGCAGGTTCGGGCTTCATTGGCGTTGTATCAGTATTGTCCGCACTTTCTTCTTTCTGCTTGAATCCCTTACGTTCCATGTTCTTCCACTTGAAGTCTCTATTGGTCAGATAACTGAGGTATCCTCTCAATGAACAGAAAGTGATGATGGGATGATAGAAGATAGGCTCCAATATGGACGCAATGATAATCCACAGGTATTCATATCCTCTTTTATATAGCATCCCGACATAGTAGTCGTAGGTAATAACAACGATGGAAAGGAACTGGCAGAACGTATAGATCGTCAGGTAAATCATCCATGCCGTGTTCCAGTTGACCGCCCCTGTAAAGGCCAGATAGATAAATACGATCAAACCGGTAAGCTCGATGATTGGCGCCAGAAACTCAAAAATGAACATATAAGGCAGGGTTAATAATCCCATCTGTTTATATGTCTTTTTAAAGATCATTTTATGATGGATACTAAGTGTCTGGAACAATCCCCGTGCCCAACGGGTACGTTGCCGGTAAAGCATTGCCAGGTTGGGAGGCCCTTCCGTCCAACAGCAAGTATCAGGAATCTGTACGATTTTATAAGGACGGGAGAAATCGCACATATATCCTACCATGCGGGTAATGAGGTCCATGTCTTCGGCAAAAGAGGGAGCATCATATCCTCCGGCAGCAATCGCTACCGAACGGTCGAAAAGACCGAATCCACCGGAAACATTCGGCATGCCATTGATAGCGGACCACCCCATCTTGCCAATCAGATAGGAACGCATATATTCCAGATTCTGGAAAAGCGGAATCGGAGTACGGGGAGTTCTCACGTCCACGATTTGTCCGTCTTTCACAACGCATCCGTTCGCCATCAACATCGTTCCGCTGACTGCAATTACTTGTTTTTCTGAAGATATAATGGGCGAGATACAACGATAAAGAGCATACTTTTCCAAAATGCAATCCACATCCGTGCAGATAAAATAAGGATAAGAAGCAACGTTGATACCCGCATTGGATGCATCCGCTTTGGTTCCTCCATTTTCTTTGTCTACAACGATGAGTCGGCTGTATTTCGGGTTGGAGGATTTGAGGAGTCTTCGGAACGGTCTGGTTTTGATTCGCTCGATATAAGCATAGGGCACTTCTACCAGTTCATAATATTCGGTCATCTTTTTCAATGTACTGTCCGTACTTCCATCATTTACAATAACCACCTCGAAAAGCGGATATTCCAATGCAAGCATGGAGTTCACATTATCAATGATTGTCTTTTCTTCATTGAAGGCAGGAGCAATTACCGAAATGCCCGGTGTATAGGGGGATTCCTTGATTGTTTTCCGCATATAGCTTTCCACATAGTAATCCTTTCTCCGTTTTAGAGAAATGAAAGAGAGGAAGGCGAATGTGATGAAGAATATCGCCAGCATGCTCGTATAAAAGAATACGAAATAATTGAAGAATGTAAATATTATATCTCTCATATTCTCTAAATTAACTGGTTGATTAACGGATGCCTGGTATGGGCAAACAATATAGCTGTGTGGGAATCTGCTTTTCTCTCCAATTGATCGAATGTTTTTCTTCCCATTGCACTGTATTCATAGAGGGACTTCAGGATGATACGTTTTGTTCCCCAGTTGTCTGCTTCATCATAAGCATTGTAAAGAAATCCTAATGCCTTATCTGTTTTCAGGTCTGCAACAGCCGAAATGATTTGTCGTTTGACTTCTTCCGGTTGCACATGATACATTTCAATCAGTTTGGGCTCAATCTCTTTATATTTTAGTTTTCCTAAAGTTCTGATCGCTTCACCCCGTATTTCCACAGAACGGGCATTGAGTTGCTTCGCGAGAATTGGGGCACTATCGGTTTCATTATATAACCGGATTTCGTTGATAAAGAATATCTTAACATTCTCTTCGGCCGAAGTATTCACCCATTTAATAAAGCTGGGTGTATTATATCCCACCTTCTTACGGTGTTCCAGAATAGCATGCAACTCCATCATGTCCCATTGCCTTAACTTCATGCCGATGTCTTCGTCGAAGAAGCGGAACGGGTCACCCTGGCTTAACCACATATAAGTATAGCGTGCCGAGTTTCTTAATTCTAGTTCACGATGATAGAGGAAACGCACCAATACCGCTTCAGAGGCATAGCCATTGATGGACTGAATAAGTTTCAGAGCTTGTATCTTTGATCTTTTGGAACCGAATTGAAGTTCGCGTTCAAGGAAACGTGTGATTTGGAATACGGTTTGAATCGTTTGATAGTTTAGTTCATTGATCTCATCTTCATGCACACTCTTGATTTCTGTTAACAGTTGAGTGATAATACGTAACTCATTAGGCTTGGGACGTTTTTTCGTATCATACTGTAATCTGTCTGCGATTTCCTCTTCACTCAATGTGTTGGAATCTAGCGAGATAGATTTCATTTCCTCGTAATATTTATCGAAAGCTTTATTGTATCTTCGCTTCTCTTTCCGCCTTTTAAATATACCATATATAATATGGAATAGGAGAAACAAGTACGCAATAATGCAAAACATTACAGCAATTGAGCATATTCTTATGATTAAAGGATAGCCAATAAACTTGTAATATATCCAATAGAAATAATATTCTATGTAATCTATACCATACAGTACTTGATCCATTTCCCTTGATATATTTATATATAGAACTTGTATATTCGGAATAAAAGTTCTATATTTGTTGTATTGAATGTTCTGTCTAATGCAAATATACGAAATAACTTGTATATATTATCCATTGTTCGTGAACAGGCCTTTTGAACCATATTTTGACTCTTGTGATTATTTTCGATGGAAAGGATTGAAATTACGAATGAGAACGTCAAAAACACTATTAATCGTTAAATATATTTTTGATAAGTTAACATATAGAGCTCGGATATTGGGTGTGATAAGGTAGAGCTTTCATGGGAAACTGAAACAAACAATAAATTTAAAAATTAGATTAAGATGAAAATTAAAAGTTTGATGTACGTCCTTATGGGGACAATGTTGGTTACTACTTCCTGCTCTGATAATGAGTTGGAAAAAGGTAACGATGGTTCGGGAACTGTTGACCCGGTAAATGCTTCTACACTTGTGAATGTATATTCCGATAAAAGTGCTTCTGAAGCGAGTCTGCTTGTGGGAGATGTATTAGTGAAAGATTCCCGTACTCTTACGTTGAATGTTCCTGCTGCTTGCGAGAAAGTGTATATGAAATACAATACAGTTTCGGGAACAGAAGCTACAAAAGAATTTGCTTTGTCTCCTGTTAGTCGTGGTGTAGATCAGAGTACTGGTTTCAATTTTGAAACAAACCGTCTGGCATCGGTAACTCTTGCGCTTCCTGAAGATGCAGTGCAGCCGACAAATGAAACGGACCAAGGCTATCTTTTCTATCATAACACAGGTGTGGTGATGTTCGAAGATGGTTGGCCTATTCAACTGGATTCATGGTATGATGAAGATTTCAACGATGTTGTATTCGAGTATGACTTGAAGGTGACTGAATGTCATAGTCAACAGATGATGGAGACTGTAGGAGGTAAAGAAGAATTGTTGTTGACTTTGGATGTTCGTGCTGTAGGTGGTATATACCCGACTGTGTTAGGTGTTGTACTGGATGGTTTGAAAAGCGAGTATGTTGATCGGATTACTGCAAGCCTTGTACTAAAAGGTGGTCAGGGAACAATGACAGACTTAGCTAAAGAGGAACTTTCTACAAAAAATATAGTGAAAGTTGAAAATAAAAATTGGAATTGGAGTAATGATACTCGCAAAGAACCGCGTTTCGCAATATTGACAGTGGATAAAGCACAAGCGGAAGGAACTGTTATTACACTGGATGGTTTAACTTCTTTGATGGATAATAATCAGGATATGTTTCAGGTAACACAAGGAAAAGTAAGAGAAGGACTACCTATGTTGCGTGCTGAAGTTAGACTGATTGGTAAAGAAGGATTAACTGGAGCCGAAAGAGATGCTCAGCTTGCAGCATTTAGAGAGTTGATTTTAGATACTAATAGACAGAATTTCTTTATTAAGGTGAACGGTGGTAAAGAAATACACATGAGGGGTTATGCACCGACTTCTGCTTACAAAGCAGAATATGAAGCATTGGTTGCGGGTGACACTACACTGGATGCAAATGTTTATTATTCAAATACCAAAGGTTCCACTTGGGGAGTTAAACTTCCGGTTGGCACACGTCATGCTTATGAACGTGTACCATTTAGAGAAGCATATCCTGATTTTACTAAATGGGTAGATAGTAAGGGTGCTTCAAACCAGAAATGGTATGAGAACTTTGTTGATGAAAAAACTATAAGATATTGGTAATGCAAATTATCTGTCAATACGTTATTTGAGTTATTTTGTACAATTTGAACCCCTCTTTTTTCGAAAAGAGGGGTTTCTTTGTATTCGGAAGAATAATCTTTAAACTAATACCGTAATGACGAAGCGATTTTTTATAGGCTACAGTTTGATTACTTTTTTTCTCTTAAATAGTGTGGTGCTTTTGGCACAGCACAAAGCTTCCTTTGTGCAGCAATGGAAAATAGAAGATGCATCCCATGCTTTGCAGATAATAGAACGTGCAGATACATTAGAATTGATAGTTCCGGACGGACTGACTATGTGGTATCGGCAACGATTGACGGGCGATTATGAAATATGTTATCGTATTTGTATGGTGATGCAAGGTGGAAAGTATGACCGCTTGAGTGATCTGAACTGCTTCTGGGCTGCCAATGATCCTAAATACCCTGATGATCTTTTTGCCCGTAGTCAGTGGCGTGACGGCATCTTTAAAAACTATAACACATTAAACCTTTTCTACGTTGGATACGGAGGAAATGATAATTCAACGACCCGTTTCCGTCGATACAAAGGAGAATATTATGGAGTGGCAGATGACAAGGTGAAACCTTTATTGAAAGAATATACCGATGCCTCTCATTTACTCGTCCCCAATCAGTGGTATGAGATTCGGATTCGAGTGGAAAAGGGAATCACAACTTATTCTGTGAATGATGAAGAGTTGTTCCGCTATACCCTTGCGGGTGGTGAAGGTGACGGACACTTCGGTTTACGTCTTTTGCAGAATCACGTACTCTTTACAGATTTTAAAGCGACTATACTTTGACTTATATACTGAAAACCTAATAAGACTATATTTCCATGATGAAACAACCTTTTACTAAATTTGGAGTGACAACTCTGTTTTCTCTTTTGTGCTCAGCATTCCTTCATGCTCAAGTTGTAACAGATGAACGGATGTTTTCTTTTGAAGAACCGCAAATACCGGATTGCATCACCGCTACCCATTCCCGCCTGTCGGTATCTGATCTGCATTATAAAGATGGAAAACATTCGTTGGAATGGACATTTGAACCGGGTGGTATATTGGAACTCAAGAAAGACCTGAAGTTTGAGAAGAAAGATCCGACCGGCAAGGATTTATATCTTTCGGCTTTTATTGTGTGGGTTTATAATGAAGTTCCCCAAGATACGATCATTGAGTTTCAGTTTCTGAAAGACGGCAAACGATGCACATCTTTCCCTTTTGGTATTAATTTCAGTGGTTGGCGCGCCGCATGGGTTTGCTATGAACGTGATATGCAAGGCACACCGGAAGAAGGTATGAATGAACTCCGGATTATTGCTCCAAATTCAAAAGGAAGCCTTTTCATCGATCATTTGATTACGGCTACTAAGGTTGATGCACGTCAACAGACGGCCGATCTGCAAGTCCCTTTTGTCAATGCCGGAACCACCAACCATTGGCTGGTTGTCTATCAACACTCGCTTTTGAAACCGGATATTGAATTGACTCCTGTAGACGATAAGCAAAGAGCAGAAATGCAACTGTTGGAAAAGCGTTTTCGTGATATGATCTACACGAAAGGGAAAACGACAGATAAAGAAGTAGAAACCATCCGCAAGAAATATGATTTCTATCAGATAACTTACAAGAATGGTCAAGTATCGGGAGTACCTATTTACATGGTACGTGCTTCAGAAGCTTATGAACGGATCATACCGAACTGGGATAAAGATATGCTGACTAAAATGGGAGTGGAAATGCGTGCTTATTTCGACCTGATGAAAAGAATTGCCGTTGCATATAATAATGTGGTAAATCCGGTGATTCGGGAAGAAATGAAGAAGAAGTTCTTAGCAATGTACGATCACATAACCGATCAGGGTGTAGCTTATGGTAGTTGTTGGGGAAATATCCATCATTATGGCTATAGTGTTCGCGGTCTGTACCTGGCATATTTTCTGATGAAAGATGTGCTTAGGGAAACCGGGAAACTTCAGGAAGCCGAACGGACATTACGCTGGTATGCGATTACTAACGAAGTATACCCTAAACCGGAAGTCAATGGAATTGATATGGACTCTTTCAATACACAGACCACAGGACGCATTGCCAGCATTTTAATGATGGAAGATACACCGGAAAAACTACAATATCTCCGGTCTTTCTCCCGTTGGATTGATTTTGGTTGCCGTCCTGCATTGGGATTGTCCGGTTCGTTTAAAGTAGACGGAGGTGCTTTCCATCATCGAAATAACTATCCGGCTTATGCTGTGGGCGGACTCGATGGAGCAACCAATATGATCTATCTTTTCAGCCGGACGGAATTTGCTGTTTCCGAGTTAGCTCATGAAACAGTGAAAAATGTACTGTTGACCATGCGTTTCTATTGCAATAAGCTGAACTTCCCTCTTTCCATGTCCGGTCGTCATCCAGATGGAAAAGGTAAACTGGTTCCTATGCATTTTGCTATGATGGCTTTAGCCGGTTCTCCCGATGGAAAGGAGGAATATGATAGTGAAATGGCTTCTTCTTACCTCCGTCTGATTTCAGACCCAAGTATTGAAAATGACTCTCCCGAATATATGCCTAAGGTTTCAAATGCTGAAGAACGTAAGGTGGCAAAACGTCTTGTGGAGAAAGGTTTCCGTCCGGAACCGGACCCGCAGGGAAATATAGCGATGGGATATGGTTGCGTCTCTGTCCAACGTCGTAGTAACTGGTCGGCTGTGGCACGCGGACATTCCCGTTATCTATGGGCGGCAGAGCATTATCTGGGAGCAAATCTATACGGTCGTTACCTGGCACACGGCAGTTTGCAAATATTGACTGCTGCACCGGGACAGACAGTAACTCCCGCCACTAGCGGCTGGCAGCAGGAAGGTTTTGACTGGAACCGTATTCCGGGAGTGACATCTATTCATTTGCCATTGGAGCAATTGCAGGCTAAGGTGCTCAATGTGGATAGTTACTCTGGAATGGAAGAGATGCTTTACTCCGACGAGGCTTTTGCCGGTGGTTTGTCTCAACAGAAGATGAATGGTAATTTCGGAATGAAGTTACATGAGCATGATAAGTACAACGGATCACATCGGGCACGTAAATCTTACCATTTCATCGATGGAATGATTGTTTGTCTTGGTTCGGATATTGAAAATACAAATACGGAGTTCCCGACAGAAACGACTATCTTCCAATTGGCAGTTACTGATAAAGCAGGGCATGATTATTGGAAAAATTATCAAGGAGATAAGAAAGTATACGTAGATCATTTGGGAACGGGTTATTATGTTCCAACTCCCATCCGGTTTGAGAAGAACTTTCCTCAATACTCGCGAATGCAAAATACAGGAAAGGAAACAAAGGGTGATTGGGTTTCTTTGGTTGTAGATCATGGAAAGGTACCGAAAAACGGAAGTTATGAATACGCTGTTTTGCCTCAGACGAATGAAGCTCTGATGAAGAAATTTGCAAAGAAGCCTACTTATAAGGTATTACGGCAAGACAGGAATGCACATATTGTTGAGTCCGTTTCCGAACAGATCATTTCTTATGTGTTGTTTGAAACTTCTGAAACGACATTGCCGGGTGGCTTATTACAACGTGTGGATACTTCCTGTTTGGTTATGACTCATAAAGAATCTGCTGATAAGATTAAGTTGACGGTGGCACAACCGGATTTGGCTTTGTATCGCGGTCCAAGCGATGAAGCGTTTGATAAAGATGGGAAACGTATCGAACGTAGTATCTATTCACGACCATGGATTGAAAATGCCAGTGGTGAAATACCTGTGACTGTAACGATAAAAGGGCAATGGAATGTAGAAGAAACTCCCTTTTGCAAGGTGATTTCTTCTGATAAGAAGCAAACAGTTTTGCAGTTCAGTTGCAAAGATGGTGCTAGCTTTGAAGTGGAGTTAAGGAGATAAAAGTCAGACAATAGGAGATCATTTGCTTTCCCTGATAGGGGAACAGTAGTTTCTCTTGGAGAAACCATAGTTTCCATGCCGTTGAAACTATTGTTTCTAGGTGCTGAAACTACAGTTTCCCAATGCTGAAACTTTAGTTTCCCGGTACGAAACCTTTGGTTTCAAGCCTTGAAACTAAAAGTTTCCCTACGAGAAACAAGGGTAATGCATTCATGAAATAAATAGGATTGCCTGGAGCTTCCGGAGTGAATACCTCCGCGTTGTGAAATGTAGCTTATCTGTTTCTGGTGACAGCATTATTGTTGTCACACTGCTGTCACCTATTGCTGTCACGGTGTTAATTGTTAATAATCAAACCGTTAAGCAGCAATCGGTGACAGGTGACAGATATATAATTAAAATAATTGTATAGAGAGGTTAGAACATAAACATGGCAACGGCAACAATACGGTTGTTACATACGGCATGGGTATCTTGAATTTTCCCATTGGACGTATTGAGCGAACCATACCATGCAGAGCTTAATGTATATTCCAACCCGAATTTCCAGTGGGGGACATTGTAGGTCAGTTCTGCTCCTGCCGTAACTAATTGGTTAAGGTCTGTTCCTGTTCCATAAAGTTTTGCATCATTTCCTTTGGGAGCATATAGTGCATCACTTGTTCCCAGATTCTTGGCATAGCCTACGAAGATTCCCGGCTTCCATTTCTGTCCGTAGACAACGTTGAACCAAGAGCTGGAGAAACGTATCGGAGTATATTCTTGTTCTCCCGTTTGTTCGTTGACAGACTTGATCCCGAATCCACCCAAACCGGAAGCTTGTGTCAGATTGGATCCTAATACACTCTTCGCACCTATAAACCAATCTTTATTCGTATATTTTACATGGGCTTCGTAGGACAGGGTGGTAATGCGTTCGTCCACCTTGAAGGTTGTTTCCATTGAATGCATATAGCCGGTATACGGGTCTGTAAAATAATGATGGAGTATTGCTTCCGTTCTAGGTTTCAGTGAAAGCATTTCGACGCCTACTCCTGCTTGCAATTGTTTACTTTTATAGTCTAATCCTAAGTAAATTTCGGGAATACAGCTTTGCTTCAGATACTTATGTGTTTTCCCTTCCGGTCCTTGTGAAGTATATTGTGATTGCCACACTGCGGCTCCGGTAAGTTGGAAATTCTTGTTTGTATAGCGATAACGAATTTGTGGCGCACGGCTGAATGGTTGGAACGGTGCTCCTACGGAGAGATTAAGAATCTGCGGAGACACATCTCCGAATAACGGATGCCAGTTTTGCCCGAGCAATAAAGCCGATTTACCCCAATCCAGATTCAAATAAGCATGACGAAGGCGAATGACCGAATAAGAAGTGCCTGTGCCGCGGAAGTCGACTTCTACTTTGGCAGACGTCTTGGCTGTTCCCAGTTTTGGACCGGCAACGTCTACTCCAAGGCGTGAATATAAAGTATAGAAGTTACTGTTGGGTGTTGAGGTCAAATCGTTCCCCTCCGGATCACGCACTTTGTCTTTTGGATACATATAAAACAATCCGTCTACGGTTTCTTCGTTAGCACGACTATTATAATAGAAGTCAGTACGAATCTGTCCGTAGAATTTGAACTTGAAATCCTGCATTTGTGCGAAACTGCCCGATACGGTTATCAGACAAAGAAAGATTAGAATGTATTTTTTCATAATGTGCATGTTTGTAAACGGGCGCAAAATTACGTAAAATTACTGGTTATCAGTTCATCGTTGATTAAAAAAGGCAAGGATTGCCTGATTATATTTATTGAGACTTGTGCTTTTATGAATTGCTTTCAGTAATTTTCTGTCTGCTTGCGGCATTAAATATTCCCAGAAAGTTTTCATTTTGTTCAGAAGTTGTTCGTCTCCTCCTTCCAACTGTTCTGCATATTGATTGTATACGCATTTGTGCATAGATTGCAATTTTTCTCTCATTTCATCGAACTCGAGTGCACGGTTTTGTCTATACTCCAAAGCTAATGCCGGGTTGGCAAGTAATCCCCGTCCTATCATCATTCCGGCTAGTCCGGGAAACTGTTCCTGAATGCGGTGAATATCTTCTACACTATTGATATCCCCATTATAGATGAGCGGATGTTTGCAGACTCCCTGAAAGGCTTCAAACGCTTTAAGGTCGACTTCTCCTTTATATTGCTGTTTTCCCAAGCGGGGATGCATAACCACTTGTCGTAGGGGGAGCTCATTGATAATCGGAGCCAGTTTCAGACATTCCTCCGGATCTTCCCAACCCAACCTCATTTTGATAGAAAAACTAATTTGCGGATATTCCGTAATCAGCCAGCTAAGTAACGCTTGCACTTCTTCGGGATAAGGAAGAATACCGGAACCATTGTGGCGTTTAGCCAGCATGGGAAAAGGGCACCCCATATTGATATCGACTTCCTTATATCCCTTTTCAATGAGTAGGGATAAGATTTTTTCTGCTTTCTCAAAAGAGGGAGCTATCAGTTGTGGAATCAGATGGGGTACTTGATTATTCCCGGGCTCGATTCCTCGGACATCTCTATGGCGAAATCCGCCTTTTTCGAGTCGTACAAATGGGGTATAATAAGTATCTATACCTCCGAAGCAGGCAGCATGAGCATTACGGTAAATCACGTCGGTATACCCTTGTAATGGGGCAAAATGAATAGGAAGAGTCTTTTGCATTGTTTTTATTTTTGTGCAAACTTATATATAAATGTTGATTTATACGCTAGTTGAGTAAAGAAAAATGCTTTTTCGGAGGAGAAGAAAGGGAAGAGGGTGGAAAGATATGGTAAAAGTAAAAGAGAGGAACCTCGCGGTCCCTCTCTTTCTGATGTTAAATTGATTAAAGTCTGATTTTTATAAACGTTTTCTATGATTGAAGGTTAGAAAAATTGGGGGATATGCTTTTATTCTACAACGTTTATAGTCAGTTCACGTACTACTTGACCACCTTGATGGACGTAGTTTGCATTGTTGGCTACGAAGGTAGCGGTATATGTTCCGGCCTCCTCGTAGGTATGTGAGTATATCTCTAATGTTTGCGAGATATTTTTGATGGCTACACCAGCGTCAGGATCGCAGGAACCATTGAGGAGGATTGGATTGGAAATAAGCCAAGTATCTCCTTTGGTATAATCTTTGCTACCCCCGCTAGTTACGAAATCGTTTGGTTGGCTAATTCTCCAAAAATAAGGAATATTACCATCCACTGTGGTGTATGCTATCTTGTCTGCATATTCAGCACTTTTCATTTCTTCAAGTGTGAGATTTTTGTTTCCTAATGCTTCCTTCAGTTTGGTAAGATGAGTGTTGTTTTTTGAAAGATCATCTAAATTGTAGGTTACATTTAAAGCCGAGAATTCGAAGTTCTTTGCATTAATTGTGGTTGATTTCCCATTGTTGAATTCTAGATTAAGTTGTAATCCTTTAATATGTATAACAGGCATTGTAGCGCTGTTGTCAAGGGGATTCAGGCGGAAAGCAATGCTGATTTCCTTGCCCAAGTAAGAAGTCAAAGGGCAAGAATAGTCTTTAGTAACTTTGGTTGCTTTGGGAAGATCTTCCTGGCTGACAAGTTCCGTCCAGTCACAGTTAGTAACAGCTTCTTTGTCTTTTTCCACGTTGTTGCCACTAATTCCTCCAAATCGATCGGATATTAATATGTGAGTAGAACCTTCGATGGTTTTCGCATTGCCATAGTCATATAATATAGAGAAATTGATTTCACATTTTTCTACGTCTTCCGGTTGCATTTCAATTCTGTCCCGATGTTTGTATTCATGGCCTATTTCTCCACTGAAGAAGCTGATAAAATCAGGGTCGCCATCGAAGCTGAACGTTACAGGGCTTCCTTTTTTTACAGTCACAGTTTTGCCATCGAAGCTGACATTGCTGTCTGTCACCACACCCACTTCCATTGCTGTTTCTTCTTTTAATTCCTTGTCGCATGAAGCCAGGGATAGTCCGGCAAAAGCGATAGTCATCAAACTTTTATATATTGTTTTCATGTCCTTTTCTTTTTAAAGTTATTAAGAGAATTACCAACCCGGATTATTCGTCTTGATAGCACCGTTTGATCCTATTTCATTGGCAGGAATCGGGAAATAATTGTAAGACTTCGGAATATTGAAGTAAGTATATACATTGATTCCGAACTTCCAGGATTCGTCAGCCTGTGCCTTGTCCACTTGTTCCTGCATCAGTTTGTAATAGTCTCCCCAACGGATCAGGTCGAAACGACGTGTGTACTCGAAACAGAGTTCCATTGCACGTTCGTCTTTGATAGCCTTCCGGAAGTTGGTTTCATCCAGATTTGCAGCAAGCTTGTTGATTCCTGCACGCTCTCTTACTGCGTTGATACATTCATAAGCCAGATCATTAGGACCATGGTTGACTTCATTTTCCGCCTCTGCAATCATTAGCAGAATGTCAGAGTAACGGAGAAGAGGGAAGTTGATGGAAGTATCGTTTTTACTCTTCTTGTCTGCTTCATATTCTCTACGATATTTGGCGGCAGCTCTGTTGCGGTTCTTATTGGCATCGTTCTTCGATTCACGATCACCGTAAGTGGAACCCGGCTCTGTTTTACCATAGCTGAAGGATTTGTCCCAGTATTGTTGTTCCACTTCATCTCTTTTTCCCTTTACAAATTCACGACCGTCTACCGGAGTACCTTCTCCTGCTGACTGGGTGTAAGTGAATGGAGCGATGTTCCAGTTGCAACGGTCAATGTCACCGTTTGCTTCATACAATTCGAGCAGTTTAGGAGTATTCCAGATAAAAGCGTATGCATAACCCGGATCACCTTTACCGGTGATGGATGCTTTGGAAGAAAGATCTTTACCCTGAATACCAATGATATTACCGATTCTACCTTCTGCACGTACATCCGTTGAACGGTTACCTGCAAATTCTACTTCCCAAATACTTTCATTAGCCTTGGCACCATCCTTATTGAGAGCTGTGTTATACTTATCAGAGCAAATGTCGATAAAGAAATCCCAATATTTGGCAGTCAGTGAATGTCCTTCGTTTCTGACTAACTGTGCATAGTAACTCGCTTTCTTGAAGTATTCTGTAATCTCTGCATTTGTCGTACTGTTGGCTAAACCTACTTCCTTGTCGCGCTTAGGTTCGCCGGCTCTGAACATATATACCCGTGCCAACATACCCCAAGCTGCCGATTTGGAAACACGTCCCGGCAAGTAGTTCAAATCTTGGGCGGATTTGAGATCCTCGGCAGAACCGTACATCTCTCTGATGATGAAATCATAGATCGTCTGTTTGTCTGTACGCGGGATGGCGAGGTTATAAGCATCTTCTGTAGAATTAGTTTTGAAAGGTACATCTCCCCAACATTCTACCAAAGTGAAATAATAGAATGCGCGTAAGAAACGGGCTTCGGCTTTGTATTGCTTGCGGGTGTCGTCGTTCATATCGGGCACTGCATCAATATTTTCCAGGAAAATATTGGCTCTGTTGATGCCGGAGTATAATGTGTACCACAATGCTGCAACGGCCGGATCACTTGTATTGGCATTGTTACAGATCAACCCACTTTTGTTAGGTCCGCGGTTGACACCACCATAGTGTCCCAGATCGTCACCTCCTACAAGGTATAAGAATTCATTTCCGTAGAAGGAACTTTGTCCCAGAATGGCATAGGTTCCTGTCAGCCAAGAGGTAGCGTCCGCTTCATTTTTGAAGAAGTTTTCAGGAGTGGTGTATGTCGGGTCTTTTTCCAGGAAATCGCAGGAAGTCAGGTTAAGTCCGATAAGAAGTGATATGATGATTATTTTTATTGTTTTCATATACGTAATTGTTTGAAGGATGATTGATTAAAAACCTAAGTTTATACCAAAACTGATAGAGTAGGCTCTCGGATAAGCGGAGAAGTCCAGTCCTGGAGTCAGTGCGCCTTCACGGATAGATACTTCCGGGTCATAACCGGAATATCCTGTACATGTCCATAGATTTTGACCGGCAACGAATACACGTGCATTGTCTATCTTCCATTTCTTGGTCAGTTGTTTCGGCAGTGTATATCCTAAAGATACGGTTTTCAGACGAAGGAAAGAACCATCTTCGATAATGCGTGTAGAGAACACTTTGTTGGAACCGGAGTCGGTAGCTCTCGGAATATTACTTTCCGGGTTTTCCGGTGTCCAACGGTCTGCATAACTTGCGTACTGGTTCAAGTCACGTGTCTTATTGCTGTTCTCGAAGAACAGGCGGTTGGCATTCAATACATCGTTTCCATACGACCATTGGAAGAAGATGCTCAAGTCAAATCCTTTGTATTCGAAATTGTTGGTAAATCCGCCCGTATGTTTCGGCATACCGTTACCGATCATAGTGCGGTCGTTATCGTCGATGATACCGTCACCATTCAGGTCTGCGTATTTCGGCATACCCGGTTGTGTATTACTTTCGGAAGAGAAATACGGAACATTGCGTTTCAGTGTATATGTATCACCTACTTTGTCGAAATCTTCGTATTTGTATGTACCTTCGTAGATGAATCCGTACATCATTCCCATCGGATAACCCACTTTGGCAATGTAGCTGTATTGAGAGTTATAGTTCTGGTCAAATTTGGCTGCACTCAACAGAGAAGATTGGTTTTCGGCCAATTCTAATACTTTGTTCTTGTTGAATGCGATATTAAAGTTAGTAGTCCATGAGAAATGACGGTTCTTGATATTGGTCGTGTTCAATGTGAACTCGATACCTTGATTGCGTACCTTTCCTACATTCTTCATGGCACTGAAATAACCGGAAGAGGTGGGAAGTGCAGTATTCAGCAACAAATCACGAGTCGTTTTACGATACCAGTCTACGGTTAATCCGATGCGTTCGTCCAGGAAGCCTAAGTCCAGCCCTAGGTTCCACTGTTCGGTAGTCTCCCATTTCAGTTTTCTGTTTCTTAAGGAAGTGGGCACTGTACCTACACTTGTCAGGCTGTTTTCGAACGGATATACACCACTCGGTAGGCTACCGATCGAAATAAAATCTCCGACTTTATCTTTTAATATCTGATATAAAGCATACGTATCATACTCGCCTACACGGTTGTTACCGGTCAATCCCCAGCTTGCTCTTAATTTACCTGAAGAAACAACAGACTTCAATGGTTTCATAAAATCTTCTTCCATGAATCCCCATGCCAATGAACCGGAAGGGAAGTAGCCGAAACGGTTATCACCACGGAATTTGGAAGAACCGTCGGAACGGAAAGAAACCGTTGCATAATACAATGATTTATAGTTATAGTTCAAACGGCCCAGGAAAGAAAGCATAGACCAGGAACTCTTTAATGATTTAGTCGTACTGGGAGTTCCTTCACTCATTCCCGCCATGCCGAGTGCTTCGTTCGGAATCTGTACCGTTTTGTATGAATAGTATTCATAGTCGGAATTCTGCAGGGTTACACCTACCATGCTATTGAAGAAATGTTTCCGTTTGATATTGGTCTGATAGGTTAGAATATTTTCGTTCAACCACGTTGCACGTTGAGAATGGTAGATTTCTGCATTCACCTTATCGGATGATTTCGGATTACCATAACGAGTTTTCGAGTTGTTGAATGTTTCCCCTTTGCGGGTATCGAATGTGTAACCGCCGGAAACTTTCAACTTCAATCCTTTGATAAATTCATATTCTGCAAATCCGTTGAACTGGATATAGTTCGCGTACGTCTTGCGATATTCATTTTTCAAAGACATGATAGGGTTGAAACGATAGTCGTTGGTATTGTTTATCGCGTCGTCCATGATGTTATCCATCAACGAGTTTAATGGTCTGTCCGGTTCGGTCACAGGGCGATATCCCCATACACTATAGAACAGGTTATTCATACCACTGTATGAGTTCTGGGAAGGAGAACCACCGGTAGTTGTAGTACTGGAATAGTTGGTCGTCAGATAGATTTTCAGTTTCTTCTTTTGGATGGTAGTACCCATACGGCCTTGTACACGTTTGTAGTTTGATTCCAACAAGATACCGTCCTGGTCATAATAAGATAAAGAAGCATTGTAGCGAACTCCTTCCGAACCACCGGTCAGGCTGACATTGTGGCTTTGCATCCATGCGCTGCGGAAGATTTCATCCTGCCAGTTATATTGCGGGATATTTCTATAATCTTCCAGTCCCCATTTCTTACCGTCATAATTCATGAAGTAGGTAGTTTCCATATCTTTGGGACTACGTTCTGCCTGTAGTTTGACGAATTCATAGGCATCCATCATCGGGATCGTTTTGGTGATATGCTGAATACCGAAACTTCCGTCGTATTTAATTTTAGGTTGGCCGATTGTTCCTTTCTTGGTTGTAATCATCACGACACCGTTGGCACCACGGGCACCGTAGATAGCGGTAGCAGAGGCATCCTTCAGGAAGTCGAGTGACTCGATATCGTTCTGATTAATGGCTGCGGCTATGGAGGGGTCTTCCACCGGGAAACCGTCAATGACATAAAGAGGAGAGTTGTCCTGTGTCAAAGAGTTGTTACCACGGATGACGATGTTCATCTGTCCGCCCGGCATACCTTCGCCCGAACTTACGTTGACACCGGCAATACGTCCGCCCAATGTCTCGCCGAAAGAAGCAGTCGGAGTGCTAAGTAGTTCCGCCATACTGGCTTTGGCAACAGAGCCAGTCAGATCCTTCTTGCGTATCTCCTGATAGCCGACTACTACCACTTCGTCCAATGTCTTTGTGTCTTCCTTTAATGTGATAACCATTGGCTTTTGAGTGTCCACCTTCATTTCTACTGTGACATAACCAATGAAAGAAATAACCAATATCGAATTTTTATTGGGCACGTTAAAAGCAAATTTACCGTCAAGGTCAGTGATTGTTCCTTGCGAAGTACCTTTTACCTGGACACTGGCTCCCGGCACTCCTTCTCCTAAGTTATCCTTCACTGTACCTTTAACAAGTACCTGTGCAAGTATAAAAGAAACAGAAAACAGGATCAGTCCGATGGAGGAGAGCATCCTTTTTCTAGTTTGAGTGGATAAATGTTTTTTCATATATTAAAAATTAAGTGATTTTATTGAATCTACGCTTGCAAAGATAGATGGATTGAATATTCTAATATGGATAGAATTATTCAAGATTGGTGCAAAATCATACAATTTTCCTGTTCTCATAAACTATTTTTCTTTTACGGATTCTAGTAATTCAGATAATTCTTTCACTATGTCGGGGTATTGTTTTGATACATTCGTTTTCTCCGATGGATCGGAGGATAAATCGTAAAGTTGAGGCTGTTTGTCGTTGCCTAACTCCATTTTCGTCCAATACTCGATAGCGGGGCCGTCGCTCGGTTCGATGTATTTCCATTGACCTTTTATGATGGCAAGTGTGTTATTGAGATTCTGTTGAACGACATACTCACGGTTTGTATTATTTTTGCCGAGGAGTACGTTCAGATGTTCTTGACTATCGGGAGCAGCTCCTTTACGTAAAGGTTGGTCCAAAAGGGAGGCGAGCGATGCATACACATCTATTTGAGAGAAAAGAGCTTGTTGCTTGTTCGGCTTTACTCGGGCAGGCCAGCGGACGATAAATGGAACGCGTGTCCCCGCTTCGTAAGCACTGTATTTCCCACCACGGTAGATCCCCATCGGAGTATGCCCGTTGAGAAGTTCGTAAGCTTGGTCTTGATAGCCGTCGTCGATAACAGGACCGTTATCGCTGGTAAAGATCAGGATGGTGTTGTCTGCGATGTGGAGGCTGTCCAGTGTGTGCATGATTTCACCGATGGTCCAGTCCAGTTGCAGGATGACGTCGCCACGAGTGCCGAGTCCGCTTTTGCCTGCGAAACGTGGGTGGGGGATGCGTGGTACATGTACGTCTTGCGTACCCATATATAAGAAGAAGGGTTCTTCCTGATGGGATGCAATGAAATTCTTGGCCTTGTTGGTGATGATATCGGCTATGTCTTCATCTTTCCAAAGGGCGGATTTTCCTCCGGTCATCCAGCCGATACGGGGAATGCCGTTGATAATTGTATTGTTGTGTCCCTGGCTGGGTTTTAAAGTGACGAGCTCTGGGTTCTCTTCTCCCGTAGGCCAGTCGCCTACTTTGTGGTCGTAGTTTACGGTGATAGGATCATTGGGGTCAAGTCCTACGACATGTCCGTTTTCTACAAATACACAAGGTACACGGTCTACGGTAGCCGGAATAATAAATTCGTAGTCGAACCCAATGCTTTGTGCGTTAGGGGTAATCCGGTTGTTAAAGTCGGTTTCACCTTTCGGACCGAGTCCCAGATGCCATTTGCCTACTGCACCGGTTGCGTATCCTGCATCTTTCAGCATATCTGCCATGGTGACGCAGGTAGTGTCGATAATGAGTTCGGAGTTGCCGGGAGCGATTCCTGTGTTTTCTTGTCTCCAGGGGTACATACCTGTCAGGAGTCCGAAACGGGAAGGAGTGCTGGTGGCAGAAGTTGCATAAGCATTGGTGAATTGTACTCCTTGTCCTGCCAACCGGTCGATGTTGGGAGTACTCACTTTCGTTGCTCCATAACAGCTTAAATCACCAATGCCGAGATCATCTGCAAATATATAAATAATGTTAGGCTTTTGGTTGTTCTGCCCATTGCTCTTTTGGGGTGCATGACTGCATCCTGACAGCGTGACGATGCCGGACAATAGGGGAAGTAGACGCGAAACGTTTTTCATAATGCTGAATGTTTTAGGAAATAATGTAATGAACACAAAGATAAGCGAATGGAAGAAAAAGAATGAGTAGGAATGTACAAGTGAAGTACAAAATAGTACACTTAAGAGGTTACCTTCTTTATTCGGGCGAAGATGTCCGGATTAAGAAACCGTTTATATCATAAATTTAGGCACGGATTACACGGATTAACGCTGTTGTTTTCATACTCATCGTTTTTTAATCCGTGAAATCCGTGTGATCCGTGCCTAATAATATAAGATTATTTTGCAAGAGTGCTTGTATAGTTGCCTGCTAATCTGTTTCTTCTCCGTCTCCTTCTTCTTCGCTCTCTTCTCCTTTACGATAAGCCAGCGGACTGACGTGATAAATCTCCTTGAAACATTTACTGAAATAGCGGGAGGAGGAGAACCCAATCCGGTCAGAGATCTCCGTGATATTCAGCTCCGGGTTATTCCTTAACATGACAGCGCCTTTTTTGAGACGTATGCTTAGGATGAAATCATTCGGGGTCTGGCCTGTAACTGCTTTCAGTTTAGTGAATAGGTTCGTACGTGCCATACCCATTTCGCGGGCGAAGATATTAACGTTGAAATCCGTATTGTCCAGATGACGTTCGATAATGGCCATCGCGCGGTCGAGCATCTCCTTATCCATCGGGTTGGTAGCCAACATTTGGGCAAAAGCCTGTGGTTGTTTGCTGAACTTCTCTTGCAATAGCCGGCGGGAATTAACCAGGTTATTGCAGCGGGAAATCAGAAGATTGGTATTAAACGGTTTCGTGATATAATCATCCGCACCAATCTTCAAACCTTCGATATTGTGCTCTATAGCAGTACGTGCGGTTAATAATACCACCGGAATATGGCAAGTGTTAAAGTCCGTCTTGATCTGTTTGCAAAGTTCCGTACCCGACATGCGTGGCATTACGACATCACTTAAAATGATGCTCGGCATATCCTTCTGTATCATCTCTAATGCTTCTACTCCGTCGGAAGCCGTACTAACTTGATAGAATGTTTCGAAAATACCGACTAACATCTGTTTGATAGATTCATTGTCTTCCACTATCAGCATTTTGGCGTCTTCGATACGCTTGTTATCTTCTTCTTTCCATTCCGAATCAGGGATTATTTCTACTGAAGGAACAATAGTCTCTGTTTGCTGGATGGTTTCCGTATCATCTTTCGCTATTTGCTCTTCTGTGAAGTGTTCCTTGCCTAGTTTGAGGGTGATAATGAAACTGCTTCCTTTGCCCGGTTCGCTTTCCACCCGGATTGTGCCGTGATGAAGTTCCACAATACCTTTCGTCAGTGCCAGTCCGATGCCTGTACCGGCTCCGGTATTCAGCGAGTTGAGATGTTCGGTCTGATAGAAACGGTCGAATATCTTATCAATTTCGGCAGCGGCGATACCTGTCCCGGTATCTTTTATTTCAATGATGACATGGTCTTTCTCCTGCGATACATTAATCGAAATTGTATCTTCGGCCTTGGTATGCTTCACTGCATTAGACAGCAGGTTGTTTATCACTTTCTGCATCTGCTTTTGGTCATACCACACTTCAATGTCATCCTTTTGTTTGTTGAACTTGAAGTTGATTTGTTTACTGCTGGCATATTCGAGGAAGAGCAGATAATTCTCATACAGGAAGTTAACCAGATTGTGCTGGCTAACTTTGATCTTCATGTGACCCTGTTCCTGTTTACGAAAATCAAGTAGTTCCGTAATCAGTTCCCGTAATTGGAGACTGTTCTTGTAAATTCCCAACACCTTATTATATATGTTAGGCGTAAATGTCTGCACCTGCAGCAAAGTTTCCACTTGTCCCACAATCAGCGTTAACGGTGTGCGGAATTCATGTGAGATGTTAGTGAAGAAACGGAGTTTCGACTGGTTCAATGCTTCGAGGTCTTCAATATGCTTCTTTTCGTACTTCAAAGACTCACGGAGTTTGATGCGCGAATTATAGTTCTGAATAAGATACCATAACAGGCTGATAGTGACAATGGTATAAATCAGGTAAGCCCACCATGTCTCATACCATGAAGGGAGTACGATAATCAGCAGTCTGGCCTCTTTTATTCCTTCCCTCTGTGATTTGATGACAAGGGTATATTTACCCGGATTCAGGTTTGTATAAGTAATCAGCGTTTGCTTCCGGTAAGTATGGTTCCATTCGTCTGAGAAACCCTCCAGGCGATAGAGAATTTCATCTCTGTTGGCAGGGATGAAGTTGGAAGTGGCATATTCGATGCTAAACATCGATTGATTCGCTTTCAGACTGATTTCCGGAGTATGACAGATCGACTGTTCCAGGATACCGCTTTCATCTCCCGGAACTACTTCTTTTCCGTTGACAAGCAGGCGGGAAAGAATGATATTATATGATTTGGGAGTGAAATGTAATTTCTTCTCCCAGAAAGAAATCATTCCCTGAATACCGCCAAGGAATACTTCTCCGTCATGTGTCACAAATAGTGCGTTTTCATTGACGGCAGTCAACGGGAATCCATTCTCCGTACCGTAATTATAGAATTTCTTGCTTGGATAGTTGAACTGTGAGAAGCCTTGATTGGTAATCAGCAATAAGTCTCCTTTCTGTATGGACGATTCGCATACTTCGTAGATGCAGTCGCTGGATAAACCATCTGTCTGTACGTCAAAGTTCTCGAAGTCATCACTTTCCTTGCGGTAACGGTCGAGACCACTTCCGGAGGTGCAGAACCATAGATTACCATTACTGTCCTGCATGATACTGTTGATATTATTGTTGCTAAGGCTGTTCGGATTAGCGGGATTGTGTGGATAATTAGTAAGTTTACCGCTGTCGAACCGATAAGAATAAACACCCTCCCCGGTAGCCGCAATCCACAGTGTACCGTCTTTATCAATATAAAGACTGGCTACCATGCCAATACCTCTTCCTTCTTTCGTCTCTTTGAAGAGTTGTTGGCAAGCGCCTGTTGCCGGATTGAAAAGACAAACACCGTTTTGTGTGGCAACAACCAGCTTGTCTTTATAAGGTACAATGTCTCGGACGATATCCGAAGGTAGCGAGGTTGGATCTCCGGCTTTCATCCGGTAGACTGTGAAACGGTTGGTACGCAGGTCGAGTTTGTTCAATCCTCCCAAGTGTGTACCTATCCACATGATTTCATTAGTCCGGTCGTAATAGATTGCTTTGACGTTGTTATGGGAAATACTATTTTTGCCCTCTTCGTGGCGATACCACCGATAGGTGTTATTTTTCCGGTTGTACACATTCACGCCACCGCCTTCGGTACAAATCCATAAGTTTCCGTCTTTATCTTCAGTCATTCTGCCGACAATCGGGCTACTTAGACCTTCTTTCTCTGTATCTCCTGTCTTGTAGCGGGTATAGATTTCATATTCCGGATTGAAATAGTTGACACCTCCGAAATAAGTACCCAGCCAAATTGTTCCTTGTTCATCTTTGACGATGCACCAGATGGAGGAGTGGGTAAGTCCGTCGGGTTTGTTCGCGTTGGCAGTGTAAAGTTGGAATTTACCTGTGCTCTTTTCATAGCGATTTAACCCGTGAAAGGTTCCTATCCACAGATTTCCTGCATTATCTTCACAGCAACTCCTTACGAAGTCGGCACAAATACTGTTTGGATTTTTAGGATCATGACGGAAGTTCTCAATGGTACTATCTGTTTTTATCCGGTAGAGTCCTTCTTCCCAGGTACAGATCCATAATTCTTTAGACGAATCTTCGTAAATACTCGCGATATTACCTCTTGTGACAGGTTGGGAAATCTTTTTGTCTCCCGATAAACAGTAAAGTCCGTTACTGGTAGTTCCCATCCACAGATTTTTCTTTTCGTCCAGGTGGAGGCAGGAGAGGGTGATATCTTTTCCGGCAAGATGATAGTAGAGATCGAAGTTTCCGGTACTTTCATTATATACAAACACTTCTTCTCTTTTCCCGATATATAATTTCTCGTTGAAATAAATAGCATCCACATTGCCTTGCAGCAACGTTTTGAATCTTTGTGTGGTCAGATCGAACTCTGCTACCCCGTCCGTACAGAGCAGGTATACCTTCCCGTTTTTGTTTCCGGTGATACGCAGCACTGTATTGCTGAACAAACTGTTCGGATCGTTTTTATTAAGTTTGAAACTTTTGATATCGTTACCGTTATACCGGTTCAGTCCTTCACGCGTGCCAATCCATATAATCCCCCGTTCATCAATATAAAGGCTATTGACAGAAAATTGGGAGAGTCCGTCGTCCGTGGTCAAGTGGCTAAAAGTGATGTTTTGACCTTGTGTGCGGACTCCAGCTACGCTTAAAAATAGCAGAAATAAAAGAATTACTTTTCTCACTAATTTATTTTTTAAGGTGTTTACATCTATGCAAATATATTGTTTTTATTCGATTTCAGTGAACCTTATTAGAAGAAAGTAACTATATTTGTATCATTCAAACGAAAGATATATGAAAGTAAAGAAAATTAGTGCGGCTAACGTGGAGGCTTGTTCGCTTCCTAAACTATTCGATGAAGAAAAAATAGATTTTCAGCCGATCCAGTGTGTCAATTGGGCTGAATATCCTTACAAACCTAAAGTGAGTTTTCGAATTGCTCACACGCAGAACTCAATCTTGCTACATTTTAAAGTGAAAGAGGAGAGTGTACGTGCCAAGTATGGAGAAGATAACGGTTCTGTATGGACTGACTCTTGTGTGGAATTCTTTTCTATACCTGCAGGCGACGGGATCTATTATAATATAGAATGTAATTGCATCGGAACTATCCTGATAGGTGCCGGCCCAGTTCGTAACAACCGGGAACATGCACCGAAAGAAGTGACTGCTCTCGTACAACGTTGGTCTAGTCTGGGTAATCAGCCTTTTGCAGAACGTGTCGAGGAGACAGACTGGGAAGTTGCTCTCATCATTCCGTATGCTGTATTCTTTAAGCATCAGATTGAATCACTCGATGGAAAGGAGATAAAAGCTAATTTCTATAAGTGTGGTGATGAGTTGCAGACTCCTCATTTTCTTTCATGGAATCCGATAGAGATTGACCAACCGGATTTCCATCGCCCCGATTTTTTCGGTACTTTGGAATTTGAATGATGAATTGAATTTCTGGATTTGAAGATGAATCACTAGTGTTGCTGAATCACTGAAGTATCCTCCATTTGTAAAAATATTATCTATTGCGTCATCCATCTATAAAAAAGAAGGGTGACGCTTTTTTTGAGCATCACCCTTTCTTTTTATAGATGTTATATTGTTTATTTCACAATCCCTCTTTCCGAGTTCTTCACGAAATTTACAATATTCTCGATTTCTTCACTCATAGGAACCTGGTCGATAATCTTCTGTACGGCATCCTGAACGCTGAAATTACCCTGATAAATCAAACGGTATGCGTTAGCGATGTGACGAAGGATTCTTTCCGATGTATTGTGATGTTGAGAAAGAACTACAGCGTTTACACCATGATATGTTACCGGATTTCCTGACATGATAACGTATGGAGGTACATCTTTAGATATACGGCAGCCGCTTTGTACCAGTGTCCAGCTTCCGATGTGACAATATTGATGTAAAGTGACATTTCCACTTAGGATAGCGCAATCATCCAACGTACATTCTCCTGCAATAGTGGTGCCGATACCTACCACACAGTTATTGTTGATTTGTACGTCATGGCAAAGATGTACTTTATCCATCAGGTAGTTTCCGTTTCCGATTTTGGTAGCATTGCCGGCAAATGTAGCGCGGCTGATTACTACATTCTCACGAATATCGTTATTATCTCCGATAATCAGGCTGCTTTCTTCTCCAGTATAGTGGAAATCTTGTGGTTCCGCTCCGAGGACAGCATTCTGATGTACCTTGTTTCCTTTTCCCATTTTAGTACCTTGCAGGATACTAGCGTAAGACATGATGACGCAGTCATCCCCGATCTCTACATTCTTTTCAATGTAGGCAAAAGGCAGAACGGTTACATTCTTGCCCAGCTTTGCTTCGGGATCTACGTAAGCTAACGGACTAATCATAATAGTATATGTTTAAAGTTATTCTTCTCTTCCACCACCCAGTGCCTGGTAAAGGCTTACTACAGCCTGCATCCGATCAAAGCAATCGGAAACCTGTGAGATTTGTGCGCTCAAGTAAGCCTGCTGTGCAGACAATACTTCCAGGTAGGTTGAAGTCCCTAAGTTAAACAATTCTTTTGTATCTTCCGAAGCTTTTTTGGCAGATTCTACCTGCATTTGGCGAGATTCGGCCTTTTTACTGGTATTTTGGTATAAACTTAGTGCATTGCTGACTTCACTTCCGGCATTAAATAGCGTTTGCTGGAAAGTTAACTTCGCTTGTTCTTCCTGTGCTTTCGCTGCTTTCAGACGGGCGATATTCGTACCACGGTAGAATAAAGGCTGAGTCAGTGAACCAACAGCGGATGCCAGTAATTTACCCGGATTGATGATGGCGGAACCTGCACTGTTCGTCCATCCGGCAGAACCGCTGAGGGTGATCTGCGGATAGAAAGCGGCACGGGCGGAGTTCGTATTATAATAGCAGCTTGCCAGAGACATTTCGGCTGCTTTTACGTCCGGACGGTTGGATAACAATTGCAAGGGAATACCTGCGGAAAGTTCCGTAGGAAGTACTTGCGCTTCCAGTACTCCACGTTTGATGGCATGCGGAGCTTCTCCCAGGAAAGTAGACAAGGCGTTTTCCGTTTCGCGGATACTTTGCTCGATGTCGGGAATAGAAGCTACCACCTGTGCATAGGCAGCTTTGCTTTGTGCCAAGGCAGCAGACGTGTATGTCGATCTCTCCGAAAGAGCCTGTACAGTTTCAGTATTACGTTTCAGTACTTCAGCCGTTGCCTGGGTGATTTCCAGCTGGCGGTCGAGCATCAGCAGGGTATAATACATATTGGCGATGTTGGAGATCACCTGTGTCTGCACAGCCTGACGGTAAGCCTTTGTTTGTTTCAGCGTCACTTGGGCATTCCGCTTGGAGTTCAGCAGTTGTCCGAACAGGTCAACCTGCCAACTGGCAGTAACCGGCAGTGAGTACGTTTTGGTTGCTGCATTCTTGTCGAAACTACTGATTGTTCCCTGTGGAGACAAACCTATGGACGGCGCGTAAGCCAGTCGGGCTGACATCAGAGAAGCTTCTGCTGCTTTGACGTTCTGAGCAGCTGAAAGGAGATCAGTGTTTTGGTTCAGTCCCTGTTCGATGAGAGACTGGAGCTGTGGGTCGGTGAAGACTTCTCTCCACGGCAGATTACCGAAGTTAGTGGTATCCGAAACCAGTGTGTCGTTCTCCGATGCCGGATCACGATACAGTCCGGAAGTGGTAATGTCTTCGGGTCTGTCATACGACTTATAGATGTGGCAGCTGCTCAGGAGAGCAGTTGCACACAACATATATAGAATCTGTTTCTTCATATCGAATTTCATTATTTAGCGTATTGTTCAATCTCTGTTACGGCATCTGCATTGTCAATATCTTCCCATTCCATCGGTTTAACTTTCTCTTGCAGATACTGGAAGATAACAAACAAGGCAGGAACGATGAAAATTTGGCAAATCATACCGATTAACATACCACCGATAGAGGCAGTACCTAGTGTACGGTTACCGTGGGCACCTACACCGAAGGCAAACATCAACGGAAGCAAACCGACTACCATCGCCAATGATGTCATCAGAATCGGGCGGAGACGAGCACCGGCACCCAATACAGCTGCCCAAGTGATACTCATACCCATCTTGCGACGATCTAGGGCGAACTCTACGATCAAGATGGCATTCTTCGCCAACAGACCCATCAACATGATTAACGCGATCTGCATATAGATATTGTTTGACATCGTACCCAGAATCATCTTCAATGCCGAAATATTACCGATAGCACTTACACCATTCACAAACAGGAAACTGCCTAATAGACCGAACGGAATGGATAATAATACGGCCAATGGAAGAATGTAACTTTCGTACTGTGCACTCAACAATAAGTAAACGAATACAAAACAGAGTACAAAAATCAGTCCGGTAGCACTTCCGCTACTTTGAGCCTCTTCACGCGCCATACCTCCTAGTTCATACGTATAACCGGTAGGCAGGTTTTCTTGAGCAACTTCGGCAAGAGCCGTCAATGCCTGACCGGATGTATAACCACTTGCCGGAGCTACCATTACTTTCATAGAGGTATAAAGGTTGAAACGACTAATAATATCCGGACCATATACTTTCTCCACAGAAATGAACTGGGCAATCGGGGCCATCTCGCCTGCACTATTACGCACCTTGATATTTTTTAAAGATTCCAGGTTTTTGCGTGATAACGGATCTGACTGAATCATAACACGATACATCTTACCGAAACGATTGAAGTTGGATGCGTACAAACCTCCGTAATATCCTTGCATAGTAGTGAGGATATCGCTCGGGCTGATGCCAGCTTTTTTACAAGCTGCCGCATCAATGTCAATCATGTATTGCGGGAAATTCGGGTTGAAGGAAGTCTTTGCTGAATTAATTTCCGGACGTGCTTCCAATGCTGCCGTATAATCATTAACCACATCGAAGAATTTGTTCAGATCACCACCGGTCTTATCTTGCATATTGACCTCAATATCCGTAGATGCCGAGTAACCCGGGATCATAGGAGGAGCGAAGAACAATACCTGTGCTTCTTTGATAATCTTTTGTGCACGCATATATAAGGAACCGACTACAACGTCTGAATTCTGTATCATGGAACGTTCGTCCCAGTCTTTCAGTTTGATGATGAAAGAACCGTATGATGGTCCCTGGCCACCGATAAAGCTGAATCCGGAAATCATGGTACGTGACAATACCGCAGGATCGGAAGCGATCAGACTGTCTACACGTGCCAGGATTTTTTCAGAACGGTCTTGGGAAGTACCCGGAGGTAATGTCACTGCTCCCATCAGCGTTCCGGTATCTTCATTAGGCACCATACCTGTCGGAGTGGTGTTCATGAAGAATACAAGTATCGCAATGGAAGCGACAACTAATCCCATAGACAACCATTTCTTCTGGATAAAGAACAGTACTCGTTTCTTATAACGTTTCAGGATTGATTCGTATGTATCGTTGAATCTGTTTTTAAACTTCTTCGTACTCATTCCGATCAGTGCCAGAATACTAAGCACTACGAAAATTGCAGTGACTATCGGATTGATACTGAACAAACCAAAGATCATGCCGAGAATGGCAATAAGCGTCAAAGTAAGTGTAATTCCCGGATGCAACATCTTTCCGATAGCTTCGGTATATCTGTTGATCATAGTTGTATGGGCTGCCGTATAGGCTACTTTCATACGTTCTTTCAATGTGGAGTCTTCCGTTGTTCCATCTTCTTTTTTGTGAGGTTTCAGAAGAACGGCGCACAAAGCCGGACTCAAAGTCAATGCGTTCAATGCGGACAGACCGATAGCGATAGCCATAGTCATACCGAACTGACGATAGAATGTTCCTGCTGTACCTCCCATGAAACTTACCGGAACGAATACGGCCATCATAACCAGCGTAATAGATACGATAGCACCACCCAATTCATTCATGGCATCGATAGAAGCCAGACGGGCAGATGTATAACCTTGGTCAAGCTTGGCATGCACACCCTCGACGACCACAATCGCATCATCGACCACAATCGCAATAGCAAGCACGAGCGCACATAACGTCAACAAGTTCAGACTGAATCCTACCAGGGACAGGATGAAGAAAGTACCGATCAGAGCTACCGGAATGGCGATAGTCGGAATCAATGTGGAACGTAAATCCTGCAAGAAGATATACACTACGATAAACACCAGGATAAATGCTTCGATCAACGTCTTCACCACTTCATGGATAGAAGCGAAAAGGAAGTCATTGGCATTCATGGAGATGTTCAGTTTCAATCCGGTAGGCAACGTTTTTGATGCTTCATCCAACAATGCCTCAATATCACTGATGGTTTGTGTCGCATTGGTTCCTGCCATCTGGTATACGATACAAGTCACAGATTTGTGACCGTCTACCCGGTTGGTAAAGTTATATCCCAAACGGTCCAGCTGAATTTCTGCTATATCTTTCAGACGGAGTACTTCACCGTCAGGAAGAGATTTGATAACGATATTTTCAAACTCTTCAGGCTGTTGCAAGCGTCCTTTATAACGGATGGTATATTGGAAAGTCTGGTCACTGCGTTCACCGAACTGTCCTGGAGCAGCTTCGACATTCTGTTCTGCCAGAGCAGCGGAAACATCACCGGGAACGAGCTTGTATTGTGCCATGACATCCGGTCGTAACCAGATACGCATAGAATAATCCTGACCTAAAACGTTGGCATCACCTACACCCTGTACACGTTGAACTTGAGGAATCAGGTTGATCTTAGCATAGTTTTCAATAAACGATTCGCTATAGGTATCCGTCTCGTCATAAAGAGAGAATACTACCAACATGGAAGTCTGGCGTTTTTGAGTGGTTACACCGACTTTAGTTACTTCGGCAGGCAGCAGACCTTGTGCCATAGAGACACGGTTTTGTACATTGACGGCGGCCATGTCCGGATCTGTTCCTTGTTTGAAATATATGGATATATCACCGGAACCCGTGTTTGACGCAGTTGAGGTCATATACATCATGTTTTCTACACCGTTGATTTGTTCCTCCAACGGAGCAATCACGGAATTCAATACGGTCGATGCACTGGCTCCCGTATAGGTGGCTCTTACCGAAACGGTAGGAGGCGCGATGTCCGGATACTGCGTGATAGGCAGTGTCGCCAATCCGATAGCCCCCAGGATGACTATCAGGATAGAAATAACGGTTGATAGTACCGGACGGTTAATAAATCTATCTAATTTCATAATGATTATCTGATTATTAGTTGAAGGCTGTGGCTAAATTACCGTCGTGTTGGTCTTTCAAATGTTGTTGATAGTTTGCTTCTTTTTGCGCCGGTGTGATAGGCTGAACCTTCTGGCCATCTTTCAGGTTTTGTACTCCTTCGATTACGATTTTATCTCCTGAATTCAGACCGGAAGTAACCAAGTAGTCTTTTCCGTTATCCAGATTGAAGATTTTGATTTCTGTATATTTTACCGTGTTGTCCGGTTGCAGAACATAAACGAACTTCTTATCCTGGATTTCTACTGTTGCAGACTGCGGTATAGTGATTACATTCTCCATAGCATAAGGAATCAGAACGTTTGCAGTACCTCCGCTACGCAATACATGTTCCTTATTCGGGAAGATGGCACGGATGCTTACCGAACCGGTAGATTGGTCGATAACGCCTGTGATAGCATCCACTTTACCCTCTATATCGTATGTGGAACCATCGATTAATTGTAGTTTGATAGTCGGTATTTTGCTGATTTCTTCTTTGATAGTGCTACCGGACTTGGTCATTGCCAGCAATTCCTTTTCTGTCATTGAGAAGTATACATATACTTCGTCAATCTCGGAAACAGTAGTCATCGGTGTAGCGATAGAAGGGCTTACCAATGCTCCTACACGATAAGGGATATTGTTGATAACGCCATCTGACGGACTTTTAACCTGTGTGAATGACAAGTTCTGTTGAGCAGTGGTCAGTTGTGCTTTTGCTTGTGCCAGCTGGGCTTTGGTCTGTGCCAGGGAGTTTTCTGCCATTGCCAGGTCATAGTCACTGATGATTTGCTTTTTGTTCAACTCTTTCTTATTGTCATACGTCATCTGTTGAGTGCTCACTGCTGCTTCTGCTGTAGCCACTGCTGCTTTGGCAGTGCGTACAGCTGCTTCGTATTGAGTCGGATCAACAATGAACAACACTTGTCCTTTACGTACAGCTGCTCCTTCGTCTACACAGAGTTTTGTGATGAAGCCTGATACTTGGGGGCGGATTTCTACATCTTGTTTACCTTTGATTGTAGCCGGATAAGCGGTTGTTAAATTGGCAGTTGTTTTTTGTAACTCTTGTACTGCATATTCAGGAGCCTTTCCTGTGTCATTGCCCTTATTGCCACAACTAGACAAGAGGGCTACGCAAAATGCAAATAAAACAATTCTACTTTTCATACTTAATAAATATCTGTTTTTTAATTTAATGCGTTTGTTGCCAGTGTGCTGTTCGTCCATATAGATTAAGGGGGTTAAGGAAGAAAAAGCCGGAAACTAATTCGGTTAAATTAGTTTCCGGCTGCAAAAGTACTTTAAATTCGGTATTCTTGTTCTCTGATACCGTGTTTTTTAACTATGTTTTTTACTTTATTTTATGATATACAGGAGTCATAATAAAACTTAACTCATAATCTTGGTAAGGAAGACGGTATTTTTCCAGTGGGATGGCTCCCCAACTGTTCACACAAGCAAGTCCCGCTTGTGCCTTATCGATACAGAAATTGGTGAAGTCTGCCTTTTCTACTTCCGGTGAGTGACGTTGATCTTTACCGTCACCGTCATCCAATGACTCGATGGTATAATTCAGGGCAGAAGCAGAGAAAGGAGCATCCGATATGAACTGCAATCCGTTACCACTAATGTTCAGAAGTCTCCACCAGCGGATATCCGTTTTGGTTCCGGTTTCCTGCGGGCGGATGTAAGGATAGAATTGTTCTTCCACCGTCTGGCGGTATTTGCCTAACATGGCTCCGTGGTTACGGTCAGCATAGTTCTCTCCCGGACCACGACCGTAGTACTCTACCTCGTTGAAGTTGACAGGCATCCGCATTTGCATACCGAAGCGGAACATGTCAGAAACTTTCTTGCTCTTGTCTGCCGCCATCTTTTGGGTAACTTTCACTGCTCCCTTGTTGTTAATGGTGTAAGTCAGCGATAATGTTCCGCCAATCGACTTCATGTCATATTCTGCACGAACCACTGCCTGATCGTTTTCAATAGCATGTTTCAGAGAAGTCAGTTTCAGTTCAGGATTCTTCCAGGCAGCGTATTTATGTTGCAGTCCGGCTCCGAAATCATTGTCGGTCGGTGCACGCCAGAAGTTAGGAGTCAGTGCGCTGCCGTCTTCCATCATTTGCATGCCGTTGACGTCGTAGCGACAAAGGTAACCATTGTGCTTATTGAAGTCCATAGAGAAGTTTTCACCTTTCACAATCAGGTAATTGCGGTCGTTGTCCAAAATACTGGGCACGATAACCGGAATGTTGGAAGCCTGTTGATTTTCCAGTTTCAGTTCCGGTGCTTTGTAGTCGCGGATGCTTAACTGGTCGTAAGCGATAGTCGTTCCTGCCGGCAGCAACGTTTCGGCGGCTTTCAGTTTATAGCTCACATTCAGCAACAATTCCTTGCAAGGACAGATATTCTTCACGTCCAACGGAATTTGCACTTTCACAGTTTGCTGGGGTGCAACTTTCAGGTCGGATACAATGCCTGTTTGCACTACTTCCCCGTTTGCCAGTAATTGCCATTCCATATAATATGCAGAGAGGTCGCGGAAGAAATATTCGTTGAAGATATTGATCTCACCTTTGGCAAGATCTGCAGGAGTAGTCCATATATCCTGATAGAAATAAGCCACTTCGTATGCATGCGGATTAGGCACGCGGTCGGGGCTGATTAAACCGTTGTCGTTGAAATTGTTGTCCGAAGCGTCGTATTTGTTGAAATCGCCGCCATAACCATAGATATTTACTCCGTCTTTGTTTTTCCAGTGGCAGGATTGATCTACAAAGTCCCAGATAAATCCGCCCTGATATTTCGGATATTTGCGGATGATGTCCCAGTATTCTTTGAATCCTCCCTGTGAATTACCCATAGCGTGTGCGTATTCGCATTGGATTAACGGCTTTTGGATGTCGCCTTCGCTATATTTGATACAAGCGTCGTAGTCATAATACATCGGGCAGAAAATATCGGTGAATTCGCTGGTTCCTGCTTGTTCATACTGTACGGCACGTGTCTTGTCTTCGTTCTTAATCCAAGTGTAGCATTTCTCAAAGTTCGGTCCCATGCCGGCTTCGTTGCCCAGTGACCAGAAGATGATGGACGGATGGTTGTATCCACGTTGTACATTGCGTTGGTTACGCTCCATGTGAGCTTTAGCGTAACTCGGGTTCTTTGCCAGTGTCTGATCGCCGTAACCCATTCCGTGAGATTCTACGTTGGCTTCGGCCACTACATACAGACCATATTGGTCACAAAGGTCATACCAACGGTTGTCGTCCGGATAATGACAAGTACGTACAGCGTTGATATTCAATTCTTTCATCACTTTGATATCCTGCAACATACGTTCGAGAGAAACGACATAACCGCCGTCCGGGTCCATTTCGTGACGGTCGGCTCCTTTGAAGAGCACCGGTTGTCCGTTGACGAGTATCTGTCCGCCTTTCAGCTCAATCTTGCGGAATCCTACTTTAACGGGGATTACTTCTACTACGTTGTTGCCGTTTTTCAGTGTAGCGGTCAGCGTGTAGAGATTAGGCGTTTCGGCAGTCCATTTGGCCGGGTTGGAGATGGATAGGGTAGTGTTTAATTTGCCAGAGCCTTTCAGGTCGGCAGTTGCTACACTGTTACCTTGAGTATCTGTCAAGTCCAAGGCAACTGTGCCGCTTCCTTTCAGATCAACGGCTATGTTCAGCGTACCGTCTTTATATTGGCTATCCAAATCTGGAGTGAGGCGAATATCCTGGATGTATTTCTTGTCACGTGCGTAAAGATAGCAGTCACGTCCTACGCCAGAGTAGCGGAAGAAGTCCTGATCTTCCAGATAACTGCCGTCGCACCAGCGGAATACCTGGAAAGCAATCACGTTTTTACCCGGTTTCAGGTAGTTGGTCAGGTTGAACTCGGCTTCCAGTTTGCTGTCCTCGCTATATCCTACGTAACGTCCGTTCACCCAAAGGTACATGTTGGAAGTTACCGAGCCGAAATGTGCAAAAATCTCTTTGCCTTTCCAGTCAGCAGGAAGGATGATTTCTTTCCGGTAAGAGCCTACATGATTGTTTTCTGTCGGTACTTGCGGGGGATTGTTTTTGAATTGGCTTCTCCAGGCATATCCTACGTTGACATAGATAGGATCACCGTAACCGTTCAACTCCCAAACGCCAGGCACCTGAAGGTCATCCCAACCTTTGTCGTTGAAATTAGTTTGATAAAAATCGGTCGGTCGTGCATCTGCATGTCTTACCCAGTTGAATTTCCACGGACCGTTCAGGGTCATGAAATTCGTTGAATTTTCTTTAATGCCGGCTTTAGCTTCATCAGCCGATGCGTAAGCAAAGTAATTAGTGTGCATAGCGGAGCGGTTTACGGAATTCACTTCCGGGTCTTTCCACTCATTGAAGCTTTGTGCTTGAATTGCTGTCAGTCCCAATGCAGCCAAGCAGCAAGAGAGTAGTTGTTTCTTCATGGGTTTTTGTATTAGGTTTGAATTTCGGGAGTCAAAGATAGGGAATAATTTGATTAATAAAGGAGAATAATAAGTCTAATAGGTATGTCAATAGTTCAATTTTAATTTATTTATGAACTATTCAATGGAGTCTGGTAATGGTATGTGGAGTTGGCATAGATTTACGGTGAAAGAAGAACTTGGTAAATTAACTTTTTGAGTATCACCTCTCGAGTATGGTAAAGTCAAGAAGAAACGATGAATAGGCTGTATTTTTCTAGCGTGACATCCTGATACTATGAGTAATACAGCTAATTTTAATGCTTTTTATTTCTTATTTTGTACTATTTTGTCCCTTTTTAGTATGATAATTGTATCTTAAAAACTATTACAATCACTTAATTTGTGGCAAGTGTTTTTAACAAACCTATTTCAAATTCTTAAATTTATTATTATGAACAAACTGACGAGACTAAAAAGATGCAAGAGGTGCATCAGTACGTTAATGCTTATGTGTTGTTCGCTCTTGGCATGGGCGCAAAATACAGTAACGGGAACTGTATTGGATGAATCTAACTTAGAGGTGATTGGTGCCAATGTAAAGGAAAAAGGCACGGCCAACGGTGCTATTACTGACATGAATGGTGTTTTCCATTTAAAAGTAAGCAATCTTCAAAAAGCAGTTCTGCAAATTTCGTTCATGGGATATGAACCTCAAGAAGTGCCATTAAATGGACGCAAACAACTGAAAATTATTTTAAAAGAAACGGCCAATGAACTTCAGGAAGTTACAGTTGTGGCCTATGGTACACAAAAGAAAGAAACTCTGACAGGAGCTATTTCTGCTGTAAACAATGAAGCGTTGATACGTTCGCCGAATGCAAGTGTGGCCAATTCCCTGGCGGGTCAGATTACAGGACTCTCATCCGTCCAGACTAGCGGTCAGCCGGGACAGGAAGACCCTAAGGTGTTTATTCGCGGAGTGGGGTCCTTGACAGAAAGTGCTTCCTCTCCTTTGATTTTGGTGGATGGTATAGAACGTTCGTTTTATCAAATGGACCCGAATGAAATAGAGAGCGTGACGGTTCTGAAAGACGCTTCTGCTACTGCCGTGTTCGGTGTGCGTGGTGCAAATGGCGTAATTTTGGTGACTACACGTCGTGGTAAGGAAGGCAAAGCGAAAATCTCCGTAAATTCTTCGGTTGGTATCCAGATGCCCACCCGTATGCTTGAAATGGCAGACAGCTATACGTATGCTACTTTAAGAAACGAGATTATAACAAATGACAAACCAAATGCTACCGAGAACGATTTGGTGTTCAATAATTATGCAGTTGAACGGTTCAGATTGAATGATGAACCTATTATGTACCCCAGTATCGACTGGAGAAAGTATCTGCTTAATAAAACATCTATGCAGACACAGCATAACCTGAATATTTCCGGAGGAACAAAGGATATACGTTACTTCATATCTTTAGGTTTCTTATATCAGAATGGTCTGTTGAAACAGTTTGAAGGAGTGGGGTATGATAATAATTATAAATACAAAAGATACAATTATCGTGCGAATTTAGACTTTAATGTAACTAAGACTACCACGCTGAAGATTGGTATCGGCGGGATTGTAGGTAACCGGAATGAGCCGATGATTAATGATGCGACTAATTCGATCTGGACACTGATTAATCAGACAACTCCGTTCAGTAGTCCGGGTGTAATTGACGGACAACTCATAGTTACCCCCGAGGAACGTTTTGATAATAAAATAAATCTGGGCAACAGTGCTTTGCCTAAATGTTATGGAACGGGTTACTCAACTGCTATTAATAATACGATGAATCTGGACCTTCTGTTGAATCAGAAGTTGGACTTCATAACCAAAGGATTGTCGGCGGAAATAAAAGGTGCTTATAATACGAGTTATGGTTTTACCAAAAAGCGTAAAGGGCAAGTGGAACAATTTATGCCTTTCTATCAATCTTCTTTGGAAGACCCGTCACTTGGTTATGATTCGCCAGATTTCAACAAGAATATTGTTTATAAGATCAAAGGAGAAAATAAGAGCTTGCAATATGAGGAAACTTCCTCGCGGGCACGAGACTGGTATCTGGAAGCAAGCTTGAGATATAACCGTAAGTTTGGTTTTCATAATGTCGGGGGATTGTTCTTGTACAATCAGAGTAAGAAATACTATCCCGCTCAATGGGTGGGAGTACCGTCTGCTTACATCGGTTTTGTAGGCCGTCTGACGTATGATTACAAATCCCGCTATATGGCAGAAGTTAACTTCGGTTATAATGGTTCTGAGAATTTTGCTCCGGGTAAGAGATTCGGTGCGTTTCCTGCCGGTTCCATCGGTTATATCCTGTCGGAAGAGGCCTTCATGAAAAAACAGAAGGTGGTTGATTATCTGAAATTCCGTGCTTCTGTCGGCTTGGTCGGAAATGACAATCTTGGAAATAACCGCTTCTTATTCCTGCCGGATTCTTATGATGTGAATCTGAGCGGAGTAGACGGGTGGAATAACAATAAGTATGGATTCAACTTTGGTTATAACAGCAAGGCGTTAATTCTGGGTGCATTGGAGAAGCGTCTGGGCAATCCGAACGTGACTTGGGAAACTGCGCTGAAACAGAACTATGGATTGGACGTTCATTTCTTGAAGAGCCGTCTGAAAATCTCTTTGGACTATTTCCTCGAAGAACGTAAGGATATTCTCATCAATCGTAAGACAGTACCTTTATTAACGGGGTTGACTTCATCAATTCTACCTGCTGTAAATATGGGTAAAGTGAAAAACCGTGGATATGAGGTAGAAGTGAGGTGGAATGACAAGATCGGGCAGGTTCAGTATAATGTTCAGGCAAACGTTTCCTATTCAAAGAATAAGATTATTTTCCAAGACGAAGTTGAGCCTAATGAACCTTATATGTGGCGGACAGGAAATCCGGTCGGGACACTCTTCGGGTATGTGGCGGACGGTTTCTATACAGAAGCGGACTTCGGAGAGAACGGCAAACTGGTGGCAGGTCTGCCCGATCCGGGTGTGTCCGTGAAGCCGGGTGATGTGAAATACCGGGATTTGAACGGTGATGAGGAAATTACTTCCGACGACCAGACTATCATTGGAAACCCGACTCGTCCGGCTTATACATTCGGATTGAATTATGGTATCAATTACAAAGGCTTTTTCCTGACGATGAACTGGACTGGTGCTGCACAACGCTCTTTGTTGCTGGACGGAGCTTTCAGAGAACCTTTTGGTAATGGTAAAATCCGTGGTTTGATGCAGTTCCATGCAGATACGCGCTGGACACCGGAAACGGCTAATACAGCTACTACACCGCGGTTTACAGAGACAAATGCAGTCTATAATATGCGTTCCTCCTCTTTGTGGGTGCGAGACGGTTCTTATTTGAAGCTGAAGAATGTGACAATAGGATATAACTTCACAGATAAGAAGATGTTGAAGAAACTGGGTATCCAGCAGTTAGGTATAAAACTGACAGGCTATAATCTGCTGACTTTTGATAAGTTTGACATCATGGACCCTGAATGTAATCCGAATAATGCGGATTCTTACCCTATCATTAAAATATATAATTTAGGTATTAATCTAACCTTTTAATAGTGCTGACAATGAAAAACTATAAAAAATATATAGGCTGTCTTTCTCTCTCTGTATTGACACTGATAGGGTGCGAAGACCTTAAATTTGGAGAGAAATTTCTGGATAAGCCGATAAGTAACGAACAGAATATCGATTCTGTTTTTAACAAAAAGGTATATGCTGAGCAGGCACTGGCGGAAACTTATCATTCCCTGCCGGATTATCTGCCGATGCAAGGACGTCTGGGATATGGCGTTCTGGAAATGCTAACCGATCTGGGTGACTGGACGAAAAAGGGAGCGCCTAAATTCTATACAGGAACAGTGGACGGAACAAATACATATCTGGAACATCTTCCATATCGGTTGGATGTCGCCAGTGCTACGATAGGAGTAGGGCCGGTTTATGGTATTCGAAGAGCCTACATTTACATTGAGAATGTGGATAGAGTGCCGGATATGACTGCGGATGAGAAAGCGATAGGAAAAGCGGAAGCGCAAGTAATCATTGCCTATCATTATTCTCAAATGCTCCGTTATTATGGTGGTATGCCGTGGATAGACCATCCATATACGGCAGAAGATGCGATGAAATTTCCTCGTATGACAGTGGAAGAAACCGTACAGAAGATTGTTGGATTACTGGATGCGGCAGCCTCTGTACTGCCTTGGCAAGTGAATGCAGATAATGACGGACGAATGACGGCTGCTTCTGCTTTAGCGTTAAAGTCCAGGGTGCTTCAGTTTGTGGCGAGTCCTTTATTTAATGCTGAAAAACCCTATCTGGAAGGAGATGCTTCGTCTCAATTCCTTACCTGGTATGGTAACTATTCACCGGACAGGTGGCAGAAGGCGTTGGATGCCGGATTAGAATTTATGCGGGCTAATAAAAAGAACTCGGACGCTTATCAACTGGTGAATACAGGTAATCCCCGCGATGATTTTGCAGCAGGATATTTCAATCGCCATAACGGTGAAGTTTTGATTTCTTCCAGAAGATTCACCACTTATGCTACGGGAAAGCTTCCGTTTGCCCAGGTGCGTTATGGAGTTGCTTCTCCTACATTGACTTATGTCGATATGTTTCAGATGAAAGACGGAACAGAATTCGACTGGAACAATCCGGACCATAATAAATTCCCTTTCTTTGATAAGGACGGAAACCCCAGAAGAGACATCCGCTTATATGAAACGGTTGCTGTGAATGGAGATAAGTTTAAGGGCGCCCAGAAAGTGCAGATTTATGAAGGAGCCACCCAGGCGCCTTATAAAGACGGACGAATGAGTTACAATGGGGTTGCCATGAGAAAATTTATACGAAACTTCAATGACGAAGTGAATGGCAAATTTTATTCTTGTCCGTTGATCCGCCTTCCGGAGGTTTATCTGAATATGGCCGAAGCGATGAATGAATTGAATAAGGCGGAAGTCCGTGATGAGTTTGGCAATACGGCTTATGATTATCTGAATAAAACCAGACTGCGTGCAGGTATGCCTGCGATTTCGGCAACAGATGTTCCGGCTGGCAAATCTTTGCGTGAAGCGATATTACGCGAAAGAGCCATTGAATTCGGCTATGAAGAAGTACGCTATTTCGATCTGGTACGTTGGAAACGCGCAGATATATTTACCGGACAATTGTCACGTCTGATTATTAAAAAAGCGGCCGGTGAGCCAAGCGGATTTTCTTATGCCGTATCTCATGCAATGGCGGAAACGCGTCAGTATGCAAAACCTGAAAAGTGGAACGACAAGTATTTCCTGTTGCCTCTGCCTATAGATGAGATAAACAAGAAATATGGATTGATTCAGAATCCGGGTTGGTAATAATCAAATCGTTGAACAATAAGAAGAATGATTATGAATAAATCACTTTATATCGTGGCTTTCTCGTTGGCATTTGCCACTACGGGTATAGCGCAAAATAATGAAGGACAAGATAAGGTAATCGATCTGGGCACACAGACGACCACCGAATTACGGAAGACACAGGCTGTCTCTACCATTTATTCGGATGAATTAGATAAAAATGCTACCACTAGTCCTTACAATGCCATTTATGGCCTGTTGCCGGGATTGAGTGTGATGCAGAACACTAGTTGGGGCACAGATAAATCTCGTCTCAATGTGCGGGGACGCGGTTCTTTGAATGGAGATACACCTTTATTTGTAGTAGATGGTTTTGCACGCCCTCTCGAATATATCAACCTTTCGGAAATAGAATCAATATCCGTTTTGAAAGACGGTGCTGCTACTGCTCTTTGGGGAGGCAGAGGCGCTAACGGAGTGGTATTGATAACTACCAAACGCGGTATATATAACCAGAAGGATATAAAAGTAGACTACAAGTTCGGTTTAGGCTTACCTGTTAATCAGCCGGAATTTGCCGATGCTTATACCTATGCCAAAGCCCGTAATGAAGCATTGAGATATGATGGCTTGCAACCGGACATGGATGAGGCTTCTTTCCTGTCCGGAGGCAATAGCGATCTTTATCCGAATGTGGACTGGCAGAAAGAAGCGTTACGCAATCATACGACCAGTCATCAACTGGACATTACTTTCCGCGGAGGTGGCAAGCGGCTTCGTTATTTCAGTGTCCTCAATTACAAAAACGATATGGGACTGCTGAATAGCAAGTACACTGATTATACAGATCGCTATAACTCCCAGATGAAGAAATACTTCCTCAATCTTCGCATGAATCTGGATGTGGATATTACGGACGCGACAAAATTGAAATTGAGTATGCTCGGTATGCTGCGAGAGACCAAGCGTCCCACCACATCGGAAGCTACTTTGTTTGAACAGATTTTCAACACCCCGTCCGCTGCATTTCCCGTGCAGACACAGAATGGATTCTGGGGCAGTAACAATGTGCTGAAAACAAACCCGATAGCCAATCTGGCGGACGTAGGTTATTATAAACTGAATCAGCGTATGTTGCAGGCGGATTTGCGGTTGGTGCAGGATTTGTCTGTATTGACTCGCGGGTTGAGTGCGGAACTCGCTATTGCTTATGATAATAATGCAACCTATCAGGAAACAGCCAAGAAAAGTTTTATGTACCAGACCATTGAAAAAGGCACAGACGGAGAACCGATTTACACGAATTACGGAAATCCTAACGATGAACTGGAAATCAGCAACAAAGGATTGGCCAATCAATACATACATGCCAATTTTGAAGCGAAGGTCAATTATCACCGGACATGGGATAAACATGATTTTACGGCCAGTGCTATGTTTCGTCAAGAATCAATGACGTTGACAGGGGCTAATAACAGTCGTTACCGTCAATACATCATCGGAACCGCAGGTTATAATTTTGACAACCGTTATATGGTGGATATCGTAGCCAACTGTTTTGGCAGCAGCGTATTGGGGAAGAATGACAAGTATCGTGCATATCCCGCCATTTCTGCCGCCTGGATACTTTCGAACGAGAATTTCATGAAAGAAATTTCTGCTTTTGATTATCTGAAACTTCGTGCTTCTTACGGACGCTCCGGATATGATATTTATGATTATGACATGGATAAGCAATATTGGGTAGGAAGCGGTGCTTACTATTTTCAGGCCGGAAATACTTCTGCCGGAAGTAGCCTGAAGGAAGGAGTGTTGGCAATGGAACAACTGGATCTGGAAGTTGCGGATAAATATAATATCGGTTTGGATATGAGCCTGTTCAAGGGACTGACTTTTTCTATTGACGGTTTTTATGACAAGCGCACTAATATCCTGATTGACGGAAGTGGGCTGATCTCATCGGCAATCGGGGTTACTATTCCGCAGATGAATGCAGGAAAAGTGGAAACAAAAGGAACGGAACTCTCTGCCATGTGGAAAAAGGAATACAAGGACTTCAACTATTATATCGGAGCCAACTTCTCCTATGCCAAAAGTAAAGTCGTAGAAAATGGTGAGGGATATCAGCCGTATGGCTATTTGTCTAAAAAAGGTTACCCTGTCGGGCAGTGTTTTGGCTGGGAGGCTATCGGTTATTTCAGAGATGAGGCGGACATAAAGAGCAGTCCTGTGCAGAAATTCTCGGAAGTACGTCCGGGTGATGTCAAGTACAGAGATCTGAATGGCGATAACGTGATTGACAACAATGACCAGAAGGCGATAGGATATTCCACTGCCATACCGGAGATTTATTATGGCATTAATTTGGGATTTGAATATAAAGGTTTCGGCGTGGATGCTCTGTTTCAAGGAGTAGCCCATTATAGTGTGATGTTGAACACTGCCAGCGTATACTGGCCGTTGAGAAACAACACGAATATTTCCAGCTGGTATCTGAACGACAGAATCCGCTGGACGGAAGAAACGAAAGATATCGCAAATGTCCCCCGCCTGACTACGCTGGATAATGCCAATAACTTCAGAAACAGTACACAGTGGTTGGAGAACGGTAGCTATTTCAAACTTCGTAACCTGAATGTCTACTATAACCTTCCTTCCTCTTGGGCGAAGAAAGTGAAAATGGAAAAGATTCAGGTATATGCGAGAGCTAACAATCTTTTTTCGCTCGATCATGTGAAGTATATGAACAGTGAAGATCTGAAAATCAATTATCCGGATATGACTTCCGTTTATTTCGGGTTGAATATTAACTTCTAAAATGTGAAATGACCATGAGAAAATATATCCTTTTATATACAGGTTTGCTATTATCCGTATCGGGGTGTAGCTTGCTCGAATTGGACGAATCGACAGGCTTGGACAGGGAAGAGGCCTATTCCTACTTTAGCAATGTGAAAGGTTTGGCTACCTACGTTTATAGCCAGTTGCCCGGAGATCTCGGAGTGCTCGACGGGGCTTTGAGGGAGTCTGCAACGGATAATTCTGTTTATGTCTGGAGTGATAATAGTGTTCACGACTTTTATAACAATGCCTGGAGTCCCAACAATGCAGTCGATAATATGTGGTCGAAGTGCTATGGAGCTATCCGTTCCGTCAATTCATTTCTTGAAAACTATTCACAGGAAAAACTGGAGCGTTTCCGCTGGAACGACACGTATGAAGAAGACATTGCCAAAGCTACCATGTATCGTGAAGAATTACGGGTGTTGCGAGCTTTTTATCTGTTCGAACTGGCTAAACGATACGGTGATATTCCACTTTTGACACGTACGTATGCTTTGGATGAAATCAACGGCGTGGAAAAGACTTCTTTCAATGAAGTGATAAAATATATCTGTGACGAATGTAGTGACGCGGCCAAAACTCTGCCTGTCAGTCATCAGGACTTTTGGGCGGAGACGGGACGTGTGACCAAAGGTACAGCGTTGGCATTGAAATCCCGTGCTCTTCTTTATGCGGCGAGTTTGTTGCATAATCCCGCACAGGATGCCGATAAATGGAAAGCGGCTGCCGATGCGGCTTATGCTATCATAAAAGAGAACTGGTACAGTTTGCCGAAGACGAATGTAGATCCTCTGTATGACAAGAATGGTGGAAACGATGTATTGAAATCTCCGCAATTAATTTTTGAACGTAGAAATGGGGAAAGCTTTGATTTTGAAGCTAACAATTTGCCCATCAGTTATGAAAAGGGGAAAACAGGCAACGTGCCCACCCAGAACCTGGTGGATGCCTTCCAGATGACTAATGGAAAAGACTTTGACTGGGAACAGATTACACCGGGGCAGAATCCGTATGAAGGCAGAGACCCGAGATTCTATAAAACGGTGCTTTGCAATGGCGATACATGGATGAACTCGACCATCCAGTCTTATGAAGGAGGAAAAGACGGTGCCGGAACAACCGGAGCGACTACCACAGGTTATTATTTGAAGAAGTATATGAATGAGACTGTTTCTCTAGCTCCTTCCAATGAGAAAAAGAAACCGCACCATTTCATCATATTCCGTTATGCGGAAATTCTCCTGAACTATGCGGAAGCAATGGATGCCTGGAAAGACGCTGATTATACGGATAATGACCATCCGTTGTCTGCACGTGCGGCACTGAATCAGGTGCGTGCTGCTGCTGATATGCCTGCCATTACAACAAGCGGCAATGCGTTTACTGAAAGCGTCCGTCGTGAAAGACGAGTGGAACTTGCGTTCGAAGACCATAGGTTCTGGGATATCCGCCGTTGGAAAATCGGTGATAAAACCAAAGCTATTTATTGCATCAAGATCACTATGGAAAACGGCTTGCCTGTTTATAAGAAAGAATTGCTTGAAACACGTAACTGGGATGATAAGATGTACTTATATCCTATACCACAGACTGAATATTATAAGAATCCTAATTTAGGTCAAAATACAGGCTGGTAACTATGACTAAGCGAACCCTAAAAGTTTTTGTCTAACTTTTAGGGTTCATTTTTATGGGAAGAAGTTCTTTTCTATGTGTGGTCCCTTGTTCCAGTTTTATGCTGCAGGATCCGGGGCCTCACCGCTACCGCCTTCGTCCGGATTTTCCGGTTTATTTCCCCCTCCATTTCCGGAAGAGGTGCCGCCGTTTCCTTCCGTCTTGTAAATACTTACATTATCCAGCATATCCTTAAATTTATATCCCGGCGTAAATACAATTTTCACCCGACGAACGGTATCGGCATCTACATCTTTTTCCTCTTTCTGGCTTTTGCAACTCATGCCCGGACGGAAACATCCGAAGTCACCTAATTGCACAGACAATCCTTTGTTGAGGTTCGTGTTCAACGCATCAATCAGTGCGTCAATCACGTGTTTCACTGCGCCTTCGGGAATCATACCGAACATGGATACTTCCTTGCATAAATCTCTGAAATTTACCGTATTGGTAATTACATTCTGTGCTACATACTTTTCAGTCTTTGTTTTGTCAAAGCCGAAAACTCTTTTCTTGACAACATACTTTAATGCCATAGTCTTTCTTTTTTTAATAGTTAGTTAATCTGTTTTATTGTTGTTTTGTGATCACGATGCAAAGATATGGTTTCCGAAATTCATGACCAAGCTGAAAAAGAATTGTGCGTTAATAAATTAGTTAATAAGTAGAATGCTGCTGTATTGGGGAATTTTATGTAAAAAAGATTTGGCAGAAAGATAGAAGAAGAGGATGCCGATTAAGATATTGGGGTATCAAGTGTGGGGAAGGCATCCTCTTCAAAGATAGAACGAAAGGACTACTTGCACAAGCAATCTTTTTCGCTTTGTTGTCTATCTTCTATATATACTGGTAAGGGTTATGATTCTGAATTATTCCGTGTCTTCTTTGGTTCGCAGGCTGACTAACTCTGTCCACTTGCTTATACTTAAGTCGAACCCTCCTTTCTCCAGATGTTGGAGGGCGGTTCTAAAATGTCGTATTACTTTTTCTGTATCATTGGTTGTTTTATACTCAAGCTCTCCAAGTGCATATTCAAGACGTGCCATTTGGATGTAATCTAACAAGGTATAGTTTTCGTCAACGGATAAAGTTGAAAGATAGTTCAACAAGTCAAATGCTTTTTCTCGTTCTTCATCTGATAAGTTGGAGATGGGGCGGCGCGCGATAGGGTGCTGCATTACTAGAATAATGTTTTCTTTCAGGTCGTCGTACATATCTTTGTTATGTTTGTCGCATCATTTCCCTGTGGTGCGCGGTTTAAAAAAAGAGAGCTCGGAAACTACCAACTGTACGCCAACCATAGGCTCGGCAAAGACCCTCCGCGACATAAGTGATAGTCCCACGCCCATTGGGTATATAAACAAATTATATACAGAAGTGTGCGCGAGACCTGACATCACTTATTGCCATTCGCGGTAAATTTTTGCCGAATTTATGGTTGAATGCAATAAATAATCGTTCTCTATAAAAAATAAAATGTTCCTCTCTACGTATGAAAGGAAACCGCTACAAAAGTAGCAATAAATATTGATAAAGCAAGTAATCTTGTTTTATAATTTCATAGATAGTTCTGATTTACTAAAAGTCAGTATAAATATGATTAATATAAAAAGAACCCTACACTGAATTATTGTTTTTTTGTTCAGTTCAGAATTGGAATTCTAGGTAATTCTGCTAGATGATTTTAACTTAACTTTCTGTTTTCTTTGCATAAACCACCTGTTTGCCTGTTCCATAACGGATTAAGAGTCCACGTTCGATAAAAGCATTCAGTTCTTTCAAAGCACGTTTTTTGTCGTGTCCTGTCAATCGGCTATAGTCGGTGCGGGTCAGGCAGGGATATTTGTTCAGATGCTGGTTGATTATTGTCAAACATTCTTCTTCACTGTGCCCTTTCCCATGGTGACGAGTCATCGATTCTCCACGTTCTAGTCTCATTTGCTGGCCTACTTCTTTCTTAAACTGGCTGCCTACCCGGAAATTGACATTCTTCAGCTCAATAGATTGTGCGTGCACATCTTTTTTCTTCATTACACGAGGTCCCTTTAAAGACACTGAAAAATATCCGATATCTCCCAGTTCCACAATCCATCCGTTGGCAATCAAATCTCTCAACTCGTTTTGGAAAGACTGCATGGCGCCCGCCAGTAAACTGCGGCTTATTCCTGTGAATTTGTGTACACGGTCTAGAAATTCTTCCTGATCAACGGTTCCTTTGAATACTACGCGGGGATGAAGCGGTTGTGCGTCGCCTGTTTGTTGAATGTCAGGCGTGTCGTAAAGGTCATATTGTATACTCATATTCGTTTTTATTTAGTGTAGGCACATTGATAAATCCGTTTGCCTATCCGGATTTACTTCACTTGCTACTTTTATTTCGTTCCACTATAGTTTCTCTTTCGTCCCACTATAGTGCTCCGCAAGGGAAACTATAGTGTTCTTTGCGGAACACTATAGTGGAACGAAAAAAGATTAGGCAACAAAGGTAATCTCTTTAGGCAATAAAACTAATTATATTAGCAGGAAAAAAATAAAAACGTCGCAAATATTGTTTATTACCTTAAGTCACCCTTTCCTTTTTTAATAAATTAGCTAGAAAGTGTGGTGTTTATTGAATAAGAACGCTTATTTTTGCAGCATGTTACAATTTGAGAATCAAAAGATAAAGCAAATAGTTCGCAAGGTGCTTCCGGTAGTAACGCTGGGAGCTATGTTATATTCCTGCGCCAGTATTGGACGGCCGGACGGAGGCCCTTATGATGAGACGCCGCCCCGTTTCATCGGTAGTACTCCTGCTGCGGGCGCTCTGAATAATGAAAGGACTAAAATTTCTTTGATGTTTGATGAGTTTATTAAGCTGGAGAAAGCAACCGAAAAAGTCGTTGTTTCTCCTCCCCAGATACAGCAACCGGAAATCAAGGCTTCCGGCAAGAGAATACAAGTCAACCTACTCGACTCTTTGAAGCCTAACACGACCTATACGATTGACTTCTCGGATGCAATTGTCGACAATAATGAAGGTAACCCGCTAGGGAATTTTGCATTTACGTTCTCTACCGGTACGGAAATCGATACGATGGAAGTAGCAGGAACGATGCTCGATGCCTCTAACCTGGAGCCTATTAAAGGTATGCTTGTCGGACTACATTCCAACTTGAACGATTCGGCTTTCAACAAATTGCCTTTCGACCGTGTGGCACGTACGGACAGCCGTGGGCGTTTCTCTATCCGGGGTATAGCTCCCGGCAAGTATCGTATCTACGGTTTGATGGATGCCGACCAGAACTTCACTTTTAATCAGAAGAGCGAGATGATCGCTTTCCATGACTCGTTGATTATCCCTCGTATGGAAGAACGTATCCGCATGGATACGGCTTGGGTGGATTCATTGACTTATGACACGATTGTTGAGAAGAAATATATGCATTATTTGCCGGATGATGTCATCCTCCGTGCCTTTAAGGAACTCAATTATTCGCAATACCTTATCAAGTCGGAAAGACTGGTTCCGCAGAAGTTTACGTTCTATTTTGCAGGTAAGGCAGATACTTTGCCTGTATTGAAAGGCTTGAACTTCGATGAAAAGGATGCTTTTGTTATCGAAAAGAATCAGCGGAACGACACCATCCATTATTGGGTAAAAGACTCCCTGCTCTTTAAGCAGGATACGCTGGCCATGAGCCTGACTTATCTTTATACGGATACATTGAATCAGTTAGTGCCCCGTACGGATACGCTCAACCTCGTTTCGAAGCAGAAATATAAGAAAGAGGAGCCGGATAAGGACAAAAAGAAAAAGAAGAAAAAGAAAGGTGAAGAGGATGAACCCGAACCGACAAAATTCTTGCCGGTAAATGTCGGTGCTCCTTCGTCAATGGATGTATATGGTTCTATCTCTTTGAGTTTTGAAGAACCGATAGCCAGTTTCGATACTGCGGCCATCCATCTACGGCAAAAGGTAGATACGCTCTGGAAAGATATACCATTCGACTTTGAACAGGACTCTGTGAATCTAAAGAGGTTCAATCTGTATTATGATTGGGAGCCGACACTGGAATATGAATTTTCGGTAGACTCGACTGCGTTCCATGGTATATACGGATTGTTTACAGACAAAATAAAACAAGGGTTCAAGGTGCGTAGTTTGGAAGAATATGCCAAAATCACGTTTGTGGTGACGGGAGCGGAACCTAATGCTTTCGTTGAACTGTTGGATGCGCAGGATAAAGTGGTACGCCGAAGAAGAGTAGAGGAAGGAGGTTATGCCGACTTTTATTACTTAAATCCCGGTAAGTACTCCGCCCGGTTGATTAACGACCGGAATGGAAACGGTGAATGGGATACCGGCAATTTTGAAAAAGGGGTGCAGCCCGAAGAGGTGTATTATTATAATCAGATTTTAGAGCCGAAAGCCAACTGGGATCTAGAACAAAGTTGGGATATTCATGCAGTTCCGCTGGATAAGCAAAAGCTGGATGAACTTAAAAAACAAAAACCAGATGAAGACAAGAAGAAAAAGGATCGGGAACGAAATAGTCAGAACCGCCGTCGTTAGCGTTCGGCGCAATTTTATTATCGGATTAGTGGCCTTACTGATGGGAGCTTTCGCCCTCCCAGCCAGTGCTCAATGTGAAGCGAAGAATGATGCGTTTCAATCCGGCGAACACGTAATGTATGATTTATATTTTAACTGGAAGTTTGTCTGGGTGAAAGCCGGACTTGCCAGTCTGACGACGAATGCTACTACTTATCATTCACAACCTGCCTACCGGATTAACCTGCTTGCTTTGGGCAGTAAACGGGCGGATTTCTTTTTCAAGATGCGCGATACGCTGACTTGTGTGATCGGTGAAAAACTGGAACCGCGCTATTTCCGCAAAGGTGCCGAAGAGGGAAAACGTTACACGGTCGATGAGGCTTGGTTCTCTTATAAGGACGGTCTTTGCCTGGTAAATCAGAAGCGTACTTACCGGGATGGGGCGTTTAATGAATCTGAAGATAGTGATAGCCGCTGTATATACGATATGTTGAGCATTCTGGCGCAAGCGCGTTCTTACGACCCTGCAGATTATAAGGTGGGAGATAAGATTAAGTTCCCTATGGCTACAGGCCGCAAAGTGGAAGAACAGACGCTTATTTATCGCGGTAAAGAAAATGTAAAAGCAGAAAATGGAGTGACTTACCGTTGCTTGATTTTCTCATTAGTTGAATATGATAAGAAAGGAAAAGAGAAGGAAGTGATTACTTTCTTTGTGACGGACGATTTGAACCATCTTCCTATCCGTCTGGACTTGTTCCTGAATTTCGGTTCGGCAAAAGCATTCTTGAATAATGTGACCGGCAACCGGCATCCGCTGACTTCTATCGTTAAATAGAGATAAAGAGAAAAAATAGATAGGGCTGAAAGCTACCTTTGCGGGTGTACTTTCAGCCCTATCTGTTTTTTATTCCTGAATTTCGAAAGGCACTTTCTGATCTTTCCGGAATACGCTGGATTCAAAAGTGGCAATCAAATCTCCGTTCTGATTCGTTACATCTACCTGATAGCAGCCTGTACTTCGACCGATGTAGCGTTCGCGTGCTTCGGCAAAAAGGGTGTCACCAGGTCCGCTTGCGCGTAGAAAAGTGATGCTGGACGAGAGAGAGAAAGCCAGTGTACCGTGCGAGTTGGCTGCTGCGGCCAGTGCCAGGTCCGCCAATGTGAAAATGGCTCCTCCTTGTGTACGGGCGCCTGCATTAAGATGTTCTGGTTTTATTTCTAACTTGGCTTTACTGTATCCTTTGCGTACTTCCAGCAGTACTACTCCTGTATTTTCGGCAAATAAATCATTCTTAAAGAAATCTTGTGGAGTCATATGAGTTTGTTTAAAGTTGTCAACATTTGTATCTCTAGGTGTGATTCATCTTTATAAATCTACTATTTCTTTTGCAAATGTACCAAAATTGTCTTTCATTTGGATTATTTGGGTCGGTCAATTCTATTTAAATGCACTACTTTTGCCATTAAGAAAATTAATCACTTAACAAATAATCCATGTATTATGAAAACAATTCTTAGCGCATTAGGAGTTTCCCTTTTGATCTTAACGAGTTGCGGTGGACAAAAAAAGGTTGAAGTAGACTTTATTCAGGACAACATCGACAACGCAGTTGCACAAAACACGATTCAAACGGATATTATCGAAAAATCCGGTAAAATTTTGAATCCGAGAACTATCAATAAAGACGGTAGTATATCTTATATACCTATTGATGACTGGTGTTCCGGCTTTTTCCCAGGCAGTATGTGGCTGACATATAACCTGACTGGAGATCAGAAATGGTTGCCGTTGGCTGCGAAATATACTGAAGCCCTTGACTCGGTGAAATATCTGAAATGGCACCATGATGTAGGTTTCATGATTGGTTGCAGCTATCTGAACGGCTATCGTCTGGCAAACAAAAAAGAGTACAAAGATGTAATTGTTGAAACGGCTAAGTCGCTTTCCACTCGTTTCCGTCCGAACGCAGGCGTTATTCAGTCGTGGGATGCCGATAGAGGCTGGCAGGGAACACGTGGATGGAAATGTCCGGTGATTATTGATAATATGATGAATCTCGAACTTTTATTTGAAGCAACTGCTCTTTCTGGAGATTCTATTTTCTATAATATTGCAGTGAAACATGCTGATACAACGATGGCTCACCATTTCCGACCGGACAACAGCTGCTACCATGTGGTAGATTATGATCCGGAGACAGGCGAAGTGCGTAAGAGGCAAACTGCGCAGGGATATGCGGATGAATCGGCTTGGGCTCGCGGACAAGCTTGGGCACTCTACGGATATACTACTTGCTATCGTTATACGAAAGACAAGAAATATCTCGACCAGGCACAAAAAGTATATAATTTTATATTTAATAATAAGAATATGCCGGAAGATCTCATTCCTTACTGGGATTACGATGCTCCGAATATTCCAAACGAACCGCGTGATGCTTCTGCTGCCGCTTGTACAGCTTCTGCCCTTTACGAACTGAATGGCTACCTGCCGGGTAATCACTACAAGGAAACCGCTGATAAGATTATGGAAAGTTTAGGCTCGCCTGCTTATCGTGCGAAGGTTGGAACAAATGGAAACTTTATCCTGATGCATTCAGTAGGTAGTATTCCTCACGGTCAGGAAATCGATGTCCCTCTGAATTATGCTGACTACTACTTCCTGGAAGGACTGATGCGTAAAAGAGATTTGGAAAAGAAATAAGGAATAAGAAATAACAAAAAATAATGAATGGTAAACAGTGAACGATGAATACTCTACAGATTCTGACGTAACATGTTTACCGTTTATCATTCAGCATTGGCTATTTATTATTCCCTTCTTATCATTTATCACTAACCTGTTTTAATCATTTATCATAAACCATCATGAATAAACCTATAAACCTTCTTGTAGGAGGCTTGACGCTCTTTGCCGCACAAGGTTGCAAGGCTCCGAAACAAGCGTCCCAACAAGCGGAGCATCCTAATATAATCTATGTATTTCCCGATCAATACCGTAACCAGGCGATGGGCTTCTGGAGGCAGGACGGATTCCGGGATAAAGTAAACTTTGAAGGAGACCCCGTGCATACTCCTAATCTGGATGCCTTTGCACGTGAATCTATGGTCTTGTCGTCTGCACAGAGTAACTGTCCGTTGAGCAGCCCTCATCGTGGAATGTTACTGACCGGTATGTATCCGAACAAAAGTGGTGTACCATTGAATTGCAACTCTACACGTCCGATCAGCTCCTTGCGCGAGGATGCGGAATGTATCGGCGATGTGTTCAGCAAAGCAGGTTATGACTGTGCTTATTTTGGTAAACTTCACGCTGACTTCCCGACTCCGAACGATCCCGAACATCCGGGACAGTATGTGGAAGAAAAACGTCCGGCATGGGATGCCTATACACCGAAAGAACGCCGGCACGGCTTTAACTACTGGTATTCTTACGGAACATTTGACGAACACAAGAACCCGCATTATTGGGATACGGATGGTAAGAGACACGATCCGAAGGAATGGTCACCTTTGCACGAATCAGGCAAAGTCATTTCTTATCTGAAAAATGACGGTAACGTACGTGATACCAAGAAACCTTTCTTCATAATGGTGGGCATGAATCCTCCTCACAGCCCGTATCGCTCCTTGAATGACTGTGAAGAGCAGGATTTTAATCTTTATAAAGATCAGCCTCTGGATAGTCTGTTGATTCGTCCGAATGTCGATTTGAAGATGAAGAAAGCGGAGTCTGCACGTTATTATTTCGCTTCCGTTACCGGAGTAGACCGTGCTTTCGGACAGATTTTGACGACATTGAAAGAATTGGGATTGGACAAGAATACAGTCGTAATCTTTGCTTCCGATCATGGTGAGACGATGTGTAGCCAGCGCACTGATGATCCGAAGAATTCCCCTTATTCTGAATCCATGAATATTCCGTTCCTGGTTCGTTTTCCCGGTAAGATTCAGCCGAGGGTGGATGATTTATTGCTCTCCGCTCCTGATATTATGCCTACGGTGCTTGGCTTGTGCGGTCTGGGTGATTCTATTCCGGCGGAAGTGCAGGGACGTAATTTCGCTCCTCTTTTCTTCGATGAAAAGGCTGAAATTGTTCGTCCTACAGGTGCACTGTATATTCAGAATGTAGATGGTGATAAAGATGAAAATGGATTGGTGCAGACTTACTTCCCTTCTTCAAGAGGTATCAAGACGGCTCAATATACATTGGCGTTATATATCGACCGTGATACGAAGCAATTGAAGAAAAGCCTCTTATTCGATGATGTAAAAGATCCATATCAACTGCATAACCTGCCTTTGGAAGAAAATAAGGAGATTGTGGCACAACTTTGCGGTGAAATGGGAGCTATGTTGAAGGAAATTAATGATCCTTGGTATACGGAAAAGATTCTGTCGGATCGGATTCCTTATTAGCGATTAGTAATTTATAAAACGCTGATTAACTCAAATAAGTGCCAATTTTAGGAGTAAATCTCTGCGACAATAATAGGTGTTAATCCGCATCCGCGTTTAAATTGAAAATAGTAATGAAAAACAGTTGTTTTATAGTATTATTCCTTTTGGGAATCATTCCTTCAGCTTTCGCTCAACTCATCGGATTTGAAGAAGAAGTGCCCGAAGCATTTACAGTTTCCGGAAAGGGAGAAGTGAAAATCTCTTCTCTTTTTTACAAAGAGGGTGAAAGTAGTCTGGAATGGGACTTTCAGCCCGGTTCTACGCTGGATGTTCAAATTGCTCCTTTATCGTTGAATACGAGAAACGAGAAGCAGTTCGGCATTACCTTGTGGATTTATAATGAGAAACCACAGCAGGATTCTATTCGTTTTGAGTTTCTGAATAAGGAGGGAGAAGTCTCTTATTGGTTCTCTTATCGTTTGCAGGCAGCAGGTTGGCGGGCTTGCTGGATCTCTTTTGAGTATATGCAGGGCGACAAGAAAGATAAGAAGATCGTAGCCTATCGACTGGTTGCCCCGCAACGGAAAGGACGTATCTTTCTTGATCGTTTGACTTTCCCCGAAAAGAAAATGAATCTTCGTACTACTCCCGACCAGCAGTTGCCTGCCAATAATGGATTGTCTAATCGTGACCTATGGCATTGGTGTCTCGTGTGGAAATGGGAACAACAGTCGTATGATATCCCTCTGCCTTCTAAATTGTCAAGCGAACAAAAGAAAGAATTGAAGACTATCGAACAACGTTTGACTGACTTTCTGGAAGTGAAAAAGGCTCCGCAAGGACCGATTAATGCTGCCTATAAAACATTTGAGAAAGCGGCTATCAGTCCATCCATCGCCGGAACGGGATTTATAGGAACTCCTATTGTTGCTCCTGATGAACAGGACAAGAAGAAAGGAGAAATGTCATGGAACGATATTGAAACGATGCTTTCCGGTTTTGCCTATGATGCTTGTTATAACCAGAACGAAACATCAAAGAAAAACTACTTTACCGTATTCGACTATGCTATCGATCAGGGATTTGCCTATGGTAGCGGTATGGGTACCAATCATCATTATGGTTATCAGGTACGTAAGATATATACAACTGCCTGGCTGATGCGTGATGCTATCTATAAACATCCTCATCGGGATGCTTATCTCTCCACATTGCGTTTTTGGGCGGCTCTGCAAGAAACTCGTCAGCCATGCTCTCCAACACGTGATGAATTGTTGGATTCTTGGCATACGTTATTGATGGCGAAATTTATTTCCGCTATGATGTTTCCCGATGCAAGAGAACAGGCGCAAGCGTTGAGCGGATTATCACGTTGGTTATCTTCTTCTTTGCGTTATACTCCGGGAACGATCGGTGGTATAAAGGTAGACGGTACGACTTTCCATCATGGCGGTTTCTATCCGGGATATACCACTGGAGTACTTGCGACTGTAGGAGAATATATTGCATTTACCAATGGTACAAGTTTTGAACTGACCGAAGATGCGCGCAAACACATGAAATCAGCCTTTATTGCTATGCGCAATTATTGCAATTTCTATGAATGGGGCATCGGAATCAGTGGCCGTCATCCTTTTGGAGGGAAGATGGGAAGCGATGATATCGAAGCATTTGCCAATATCGCTTTATCTGGCGATTTGTCCGGTCAGGGAAATACGTTTGATCGTGGTCTGGCTGCCGACTATTTACGTCTGATACGCAATAGTGATACTCCGAATGCGCGTTTCTTCAAGAAGGAAGGTATTCAACCGGCACAGGCTCCACAGGGATTCTTCGTTTACAACTATGGTTCGGCAGGCATTTTTCGTCGTGCGGACTGGATGGTGACATTGAAAGGGTATACCACTGACGTATGGGGATCTGAAATTTATACGAAAGATAACCGTTACGGACGTTATCAGAGTTATGGCTCCGTGCAGATTATGGGGAAAGGAAATCCCGTGTCACGTGCCGGAAGCGGTTTTGTGCAGGAGGGATGGGACTGGAACCGTTTGCCGGGTACAACTACCATTCATTTGCCTTTCAACTTGCTTGATAGCCCATTGAAAGGAACGACTATGGCACGCTCCAAAGAGAATTTCTCCGGAAGCAGTTCTTTAGATGGTAAAAATGGAATGTTCGCTATGAAGTTGGCAGAACGGGATTATGAGAATTTTACACCGGACTTTGTGGCCCGTAAATCCGTATTCTGTTTTGATAACCGGATGGTTTGCCTGGGAACAGGTATTTCGAACTCCAATGCGGATTATCCTACGGAAACGACTCTTTTCCAGACAAAATATAATGGTAAGGAGCCCAAAGTAGGAGAGGATAGCTATTGGCTTCATGATGGCTATGATAATTATTATCATGTAGTGGACGGAACCATTCGCTCACAGGTGGCAGAACAGGAATCACGGCACGAAAAGACACGTGAAGTAACTAAGGGAAAATTCTCTTCTGCCTGGATAGAACATGGCAAGGCGCCGAAAGAGGGGACTTATGAATATATGGTTTTGATACAACCTTCTGTTTCTGATCTTGACGAACTGCGTAAAACTTCTCCATACGAGGTATTGCAACGCGATCAGACTGCTCATGTTGTTTATGATAAAAGAACAGGTATTATGGCGTATGCTGCTTTTGAAACTTATCAGCCTGCTGGTGATAAAGTGTTCGCCACTATTCCTGCGGAAACAATGGTGATGTATGCAAAGGAATCTAATAAAGGTATCCGCTTAAGTGTCTGTGATCCGAATCTGAATATAGAAGAGAAGACGTATACAACGAAAGAGCCCAGTCGTCCTATTACTAAGGAGATACGGCTTAAAGGGCATTGGACATTGACAAGTCCGATGGAAAATGTCCGGTTGGAACAGCAGGGAGACCAGACCGTACTGACGGTAACCTGTCAGCATGGACAGCCGGTTGAAATGTTCATGGAAAATAAATAATTAGTGAATAAGATAAGAGAAAACAAGAATTTAAAGAGAGGGTATTAGTTATCATGTTTCTATGAAAAAAGAGAAGACCGGTTCGTGGTGAGCCGGTCTTCTTTGTATTTACACGGTGCATTGAGCACTTTCTTTTCTTGTTACTTATTCAGTCTCCATTCGAAACCGTCTTTAGTATCTTTGATTTCAAATCCGAGTGCTGTCAGGGTGTTGCGGATTTCGTCGGAAGTAGCCCAGTCTTTGTTGGCTTTCGCTTTCATACGTTGTTCTAGTAGCATATCTACTACCTTGCCGTAGGCTGTTTCACGACCATCAGAAGAGCCTTTTTCTTCTTTCAATCCCATGATGTCGAAACTGAATAGATGGAATGTTTCTTTCAACTCTTTCAGGTCTTCAGCGGATATGGTGGCATTGCCGGCAATGATATTGTTAATAATGCGGGCACCTTCGAAAAGCTGTGCGATGACAATCGGTGTATTTAAGTCGTCATTCATTGCTTCATAGCATTTAGCGCGCAGTTCTTTCACGTTGATTCCCTCTGAAGTTGCCGGTGCGGGAGTAATCTTATCCAACGCGTCAATGGCTTCCATCAGACGTTGCAGCCCTTTTTCGGATGCTTGCAGTGCTTCATTGCTAAAGTCTACCGTGCTGCGGTAATGAGCTTGCAGGATGAAGAAACGGATTGTCATTGGTGTGTAGGCTTGTGCCAGCAGCTTATGAGTACCGTTGAAGAATTCGTCCAAAGTGATGAAGTTGCCGAGTGATTTACCCATCTTGGTTCCGTTGATGGTAATCATGTTGTTGTGCATCCAGTAGTGAACCATGTCATCACCTTGTGAGGCTACCGATTGTGCGATTTCACATTCGTGGTGAGGGAAAATCAAGTCCATTCCTCCTCCGTGAATATCGAAGTGTTCGCCTAGGTATTTGCGTCCCATAGCGGTACATTCGGCGTGCCATCCGGGGAAACCGTCGCTCCATGGAGACGGCCAGCGCATGATATGTTCAGGTTGTGCCTTTTTCCAAAGGGCGAAATCGGCGGGATTGCGTTTTTCGCTTTGTCCGTCGAGGTCACGGGTGGTATTCAATACGTCGTCCAGATTACGTCCGGAAAGTTTTCCGTAATGGTGATCTTTGTTGTATTTGGCTACATCGAAATAAACGGAGCCTTCGCTTTCATAGGCGTATCCGGCATCCAAAATCTTCTGTACCAGTTGGATTTGTTCAATGATATGTCCTGAAGCATGTGGTTCGATGCTCGGAGAAAGTACATTCAGTGCTTCCATTGCTTTATGATAGCGGTTCAGGAAATATTGAACAACCTCCATTGGTTCCAACTCTTCCAGACGTGCTTTCTTGGCAATCTTGTCTTCTCCGTCATCGGCATCATGTTCCAGATGACCTACATCGGTAATATTTCGTACGTAGCGTACTTTATATCCTAGGTGGGTGAGATAGCGGAATAACACATCGAAGGTTATAGACGGGCGGGCGTGTCCTAAATGGGCATCTCCGTAAACAGTCGGTCCGCACACATACATGCCTACATGAGGTGCATGAAGCGGTACGAACAACTCTTTCTTTCTATCTAAGGTGTTGTAAATGGTAAGTTGATGTTCCATAACATTTTATATTTGTTTTATTGGAACTGCAAAGTTAGTATAAAATCTGAATATGCGCTCTATCTTTGATGAGTTGATTTTAGCTCTTGAGTTGTTTTACTGGTAATATTATTTGTTTCCCGGTATGAAACTAAAAGTTTCACACCGAGGAACCAATGGTTTCATTATGGGAAACCAAAGGTTTCTCACCGAGAAACTAAAATTTTGTCGGCATGAAAGTAAATGTTTGGTTATTGTTGACTGCAAAACTTATCAATAGCTTCTGCTACACCGTCTTCTTCGTTGCTTAGAGTGATGTAATTTGCTGCTTTTTTTACAGGTTCTTGTGCATTTCCCATAGCAATTCCCAGTCCTGCAAACTTAATCATGGATAAGTCATTATAGCCATCTCCCATTGCTATGACTTCTTCTCGTGCTGCTCCTATTTCTTTCAATAAGACAGCAAGAGAAAGAGCTTTGTCAATTCCTTGCGGAACTAATTCGAGGAAATAGGGTTCTGAACGGAAAACGTTAATATGTCCTTGTAGCCGGAGACTAAGTTCTGCTTCAAGCGGAATGAGTTTATCTGCGTCTCCTACGATGAGGCATTTGGCTACAGGAAGCGTGATCTCTGTGAGGAAGTCGTTTGTTTCCCGTACTGCCATTTTATTGAGAAAGGCTTCTTTCTGTACGTATGGGTCTTGAGAGTTTTCTGTTATTATATCTGCTCCGTCATAGGTTAATATACTTAGTTGGTGGGTACGGGCACATTCATAGAGCATCGGAACAACTTCATTAGGTAACACATTTTCATATACCATCTCTTTTGTTTCCCAATTGATAATTTCACCTCCGTTATAGGAAAGGATGAAACCTCCGAGTTCATTCATCCGTAATTCGTTGGCTAATGGTACAATACCATAAGTAGGTCGTCCAGAAGCTAATACGAGTCGTATTCCTTGCTCTTGTATACGTATTAGAGTTTCCCTGTTGCGGGGAGTGATTTCTTTTTTAGAATTGGTGAGTGTGCCGTCAAGGTCGAGCACGATAAGTTTGTATTTCATGTAGCGTTGTTTTGGGTGCAAAGATAGATTAAAAAAGTTTTTCCGCAAGGTGGTGGGGGAAAAGATGTGGCTTTAGCTAAGCCAGCCATCGTTTGTTCAACTTGGCAGATGTTTTTGTAAAGTATTGAATATTAATAAAGGAGCTTCAGATCTGAGTCGTCGTGCTGTCATGCATCAGATGCAGGGACTTTCTTTTTGAACCAGACTCGTATTTTTCGGATGTAGTAGCTTCTCCTGTTTCTGATTTCTTGATTGATGATATGACATTTAGATAAATAAAAGCCGCATAACGAAAGTTATGCGGCTTTTATTATTAAACTGGTAAAAGAGTTTTATTCAATTGTTGCTCCATAACCAGCTACATCGCTAGCTAATGTAAATATACCATTTACATAATCATATTGAGTAATAGGAGCTGTTGCGTGCTTGGTTATGTTATTACCGCTTGTTGGTTCTTTAACTAAAGAACTTGTATGATAATAATTCCAATTTTTGGTTAAGCCATATACGATATTGTCGGTTACATCTATTTGAGGTGTACAACTTTCTAAGAAAGAATAATAGTAGGAGCCGAATTCTGCTTCCGGACTTACGTCAAAGATATTCTTGCTTATAGTCAATGATGTTCCTTTTTGATATCTGAAGAATATATTGCTACCTATCATGTTGACAAAAGTATTATTTATAATTTCGGCAGAAAGTACACCATCTGATAAAGGTATATTACCAGTAGCCCAGTTTAATATTTGCACGCCTTCTTGAGGTGTCTGGCTATACACTATATTGTTCTTGAAGTTGAAAGTTTTATAATCTCCTAAATTGAAGCCTTTATATATATTTATCAAGGCAATTTTGATAGCATTAACTTCAATACGAGTGTCTTGAACAGAGATGTTGTCTATACCAAAGTAAGTCTTTTGTGCTGCATCGTAATAAATTGGTTTCAAGACATTCGCAATCAGACAGTTGTCAATGCAGATGTCAGTAAAGTCTCCCTTGCTGATAACGCCTGCATTATTTATAAAATAACCAGCATTGCTACCTCCATTGAGATCACTTAAATCTATTTTTATATTCTTAAAAAGTAGCTTTCCTTTGCATGATTTCCAGCAATTAATAGGACGAAGTGTTACTTGCTCGTCATCATATCGACCGATGATAATAACATCATTGCTGATTGATTTTACTCCGGTTGTGGTAAAATTGTGTGCTGTACCTGTGAGGAACAGTATAACAGGTTTACTCATTGTAGCACTAAAGTAAGTGTCAAGTGCCACATCGGCATCTGTTGCATCCAATATTTGTATGTCAGCATCTGAATAAATTTGGTTGTTGATGGTGATGCCGCCGATAGTAATGTCTTTACCATGATCAAAATCGGCTTTATAATCCGTACGATTCTTAATACTAACCTGAATCTTTGCAATCATAGCATACTTTCCACTTGTTGCCAATATCGCAATATCAGTACTGTTATCAGCTGTTGCACGAGTCATCATCTTTGCGCTTGATGCAGGGGCAGTAACAATCAATACATTTTCTTTTCCAGCTTCCTTAGAGAATTTAGCACTCCATCCTTCTGGAGCAGTAATCATTGTATTTTCTACTCCTCTCATGGTCATGGTAAATTCTTTCGTTTCACCTGCAGAAAACTCTTGTATTTGTTCTAAATCTTCAGCCGCAAAACTACATTCAAAGTCGCTGATGATAGGGATACGTATGGTTGGAGCATCCTCACCCGCAAGTACTAAGACCAGTTCGTTGTTTTCTACTGTTACACTCTTGAAGTTTTTGTCTTCTGCCGGAGCGGAACCGTCACCAGTTGCGCTGACTTTGTCAGTAGTTCCTTCTTTGTATATATATTCATAATTTTTTCCTCCGTCATAGCTAACTTGCCAGTAACCTTCGCTATCTACATTGAATGTGGGAGTTTTACCACTCTCTCCATTAGCCTTCACAGGTTGTCCGTTTACAGTCAGACGCTCCGGAGTTTCATTTTTGTTGTAAAGAACAGTCCAGTAGCCTTCTGAATCGATACCGATAATAGGGCATAACAGGTTATTATCGTTTTTCATATATAGATTTACTGTTTTTCCATTGCTCAAAGTGAGTGTGTAGGAATCAGACTTTTCCTCTATATTAGTAATAAATGTTCCTTCATTATAAAGTTCGCGAAGAGCTTCTGTGTTACTATTTATATCACGTACTTGTGTCTCGAGTGCGGTAACGCGCTTTTTCAGTGCGTCTACATCATCTTCCAAATCGTCAATGTTGGTACATGCTACCAGGCATACAGCCAATAACATGAACATACTCCATACTTTTTTCATGATTATATTGTTTTAAAGTTATTATTTTAAAGAGGATAGCCAGGAAGGAACATATCCCAAACGTTTACGTAATTGAGCCTCATAGAGTGAATATGGTTCCACAGCAGTTCCGTTACTTTCGAGTCGCTTCATTTGAGTAGCATCAAAATCTAAAGGACTTCCGTGGAAACCGACAATGATAGGAGGCATAAATTTCCACCAAAAGCCGTTACTATCCCACCAGGTAAATTTACCTTCTGTATCGATGTCCTGGTCTGTTTGTGCATTTGTTGCATAGAAATTCCATATTGTCAGATTTTCCATGTGATTTGGCATTTGAGCAGAGTCTCCTCCTTGTCTCCAATGCATGAAACCGCCAGTACAGCAGTCAATCAATGTTGCACGTGGCTGTGTAGCATGTGATTCAAAGCAAGAATCATCTCCCCATCTCACATTCCATATTACAGCACCCATGCTTTGCTTTGAAACACCGCAAGCGTGATATTGACCAACGTTTGTTTTATATTCCATCAATGTGCTTTCACCTTCTCCTTTTCTAAGTGTGTAGCCATTGCTGTTTTCAGTTACTTTTCCAATAAAGATACGGGAAGAAGCTTGCGAGCGGATAGAAGCATGTCCACGATTACCACCAATAGTGATGTCATAAGCAGAACAATTGGCAGAACTTGTGATTGACATGGCTTCACTAACACTTTCAAAATTAACCCGGCGCATCCATGAATTGGTCAGACGTACAAAATCGATAAGCTTAAAACCACCGTCATCTATGTCAGAGCCGTGATGAATAAACTTCTCTTTGGCATGTCCTTTAAATGTAAGGTCTTCTACGCCAACATTGGCATAATTGGCGAATTTATGTACATTCCATCCCCAATCTTTATTAATAGCATGCATGATGGGTTCTTTAAAGGTAATACTGTTACCACTAATCTTTTCAATCTGATGGTATTCGAATATTTGAATACCATTTGTTTTGATATTGGGAGTAATGCCTTGTTGTACCTTAATATCTTGCCATTGATAAGGCGATAGTTCGGAATTAATAACATCATTATCCGTGTTTCCCAACTTGGGGGTTCCCAGTACGAGACATACCCAACTGCCCGCACTTACTCCTGTTAAACTGGCCGTTATGGTTTTGCTGCCTATGGGAGCGTCTTCAGTGATAGCACCAATTGATTCTCCTAATCCTGTATTATGTTTGAACTCCATCATAACAGGAGCATTCCACATTTCCTCAGTAGGTTTGGGAGAATTATTTGCAGCAGTCATTTCGAGTGTTGTTTTGTTTCTTCCGGCTCCTTTTAAAACAATATCACTCATCGATATACGAATCCTGCGATCTTTAGAATCCTCATCTTGTAGAATATAATTCCCTTCTGGGAAGTAGATAATAGCTTTAGCGTTTTCCTTAATATATCGATCTGTCATATTATTGAGATCTTCTTGCTTTGTTTCTCTTGCTATTTCTTCCAGTACCTTCATGAAAGCTGCTCTGTCAGATTTGCCGTCGTTGGGGATAGCCCCATATTGGGGATCTGTAACATCGTATACCTTATATCCTTGTGCTATTAGTGTTTCTATTTCAGGAGGTGCTATTTCACCATGTTTATATCCGGCGTATGAAAAGTCCAATAATACATTCTGTTGATCTGCGTTTACAAATTGTTGCCAGGCTTCTGCTCCGGTTTCATTGGAAAGTTGTTTCACTTCAATAGAAACAATACGGATATAATTCTTTGATGAAGTAAGTACAATCTTAATTGTTTCTTCTACGTCTTTTACAACAGTTGCTTGTGGTGTGATAGTTAATAAGTTCTCGGATAAAAGAACATCCCATCCTTTAGGAGCTTGTATTGCAGCTTGTTGTACGTCATTCTGTTCTACTTTATACTCTTTATGGCTCTCATTGGGGGCAAAAACTTGCACAGCTTGTTCACTGTCAGCATCATTGAGACCATAAATGATTAGTCCGAAGCTGTCGTCTACTGGGAAAGTATATGTTTTTTCACCATCAGCTAGGGTGAATGAGAAAGTATGGTTTGCTTCATTATATTCTACCTTACTGAATATGCTGGTTCCTCCCTGACTTCCACCTTCGGCCTTAGTTCCTAAGCTTGTATATGTTTGTCCATTATCGTAGCTCACTTGCCAATATCCACTGGAAGATACGCTGATTAATGGAGTTGCCACCACATTGCCTTCTCCATCACGGGGCCATGCTGATACTTTCTCTCCATCGACTCCTGGCAGGTATTTGAAATCTGTATCATTACTTGTTTTATATATCCAGTAGCCTTCTTCGTCTACGGAAAATTCAGGGACAGACGCTTGTACAGCTTCACTCTCCATGACTTTAATACTTGTTCCGTCACTAAGTTCCAGCAAATATCCTAAACCATCTTTGGTCGGAGTAATTCCGATAATGATTTTGTTTTTTTGCATAAGGGCTTGCAGACTGGCAAATGAAGTATTCAGTCCTTCCGTTGCTTTTTCCAAAGCAGCGACACGGTCTTTCAGAGAATTGATGTCTGCTTCCAGGTCGTCTGTTTTTTGGCATGATTGCATGATTGCCAACATGCTGCAAATACCAAATAGTAATAGGTAGGTAATGCTCCTGTTTTTCATACATTTATTATTTCGGGTTATTTATAATTTTCACAGTGGCAAAGGTAACCGGATAAAATAAGAGTATATGGATAAAAAAATTCAGGAATACGATGAAATAATACATTTTACACACCTCTGTGATAGATTGAGGCTTAATGTATTATTAGAGCAGGTCTACCCATTGCTCATTGCTTAATATAGGCAATGACTCACTGTCGGCAACAAATGTTTCTGCCAGTTTTCGTTTCTCATCTTGCAGATGCAGAATCTTTTCCTCGATACTGTTTTGTGTAATGAAGCGATAGGCAATCACTTGCTTATCCTGACCGATACGATGGGCACGGGCGATGGCTTGCGATTCGGCGGCAGGATTCCACCAGGGATCTATGATGAATACATAGTCGGCTTGTGTAAGATTGAGCCCCACACCCCCTGCTTTTAGTGAAATAAGGAATGCCTGAACATCTTTTTGCTCGGTGAAATGGGCGATTTCGGAGGGCCGGTTGTTGGTTGCTCCTGTTAATAGGGCATATTTCCAGCCTCGTTCTCGGAAAGCTTCAGCCAAGACCTCCAGATGTCTAACGAATGAAGAGAAAATTAGGACTTTGTGTCCTTCGCTTTGTAATGTATCGAATGTTTCGATTATCTGTGCGGTTTTTCCGGATGTTCCGGTATAATCAGGAAGAATGAGTTGCGGATGACAAGAGAGTTGTCGTAAACGCAAAATGCCATTTAGTACACTAAACGAATGGAGCCTGTTCGTACTTTGAGAGTGCTGGAGAAGTATGTTTCGCAGGCTGTTTTTCTCCTGTTCGTAACACGTGTTCTGCTCTTCAGTCATGTCGCAGTAGATTGTTTCTTCGGTAAGTTCAGGAAGTTCCGGAGCTACCTCTTTCTTGCTTCTGCGGAGGATGAATGGGGCAGTCAGTTGTTGCAACTGCACTCCTACGCGTTCGTTTCCCTGGCGAATCGGCATTATGAACTGCTTTTGGAAAGCACTTTCCGTGCCCAGTAAGTCCGGTTGTATAAAATGAAATTGAGCCCACAGGTCCTTTAATGAGTTTTCGATAGGAGTACCTGTCAGTGCGAGTCGGTGTTTGCTTTGCAGTTGAATTGCCGACCGGAAGGTGAGCGATTCGCTATTCTTGATATTCTGGCTTTCATCGAGCACAACGTATTCGAAACGGTAGGAAGAGAGTATATCAATGTTATTTCTCATCATGCCATACGTAGTAAAGATCAAGTGAAAATGACCGAAGAATTTTTCCGGACGTTTCTTGTCTATAGCCACGGTGTTGTTGTATTCCATCATTGAGAGCCCTGTGAAGCGCTTGGCTTCCCGTCGCCAGTTGTGAAGTAGCGATGTGGGGACTACAATTAGGGTAGCGGGTTGTTTGGGAGCGGATGGCTTATATATGTACTGTAGCAGGGTAAGAGTCTGAAGCGTCTTCCCGAGTCCCATGTCATCTGCCAGGCATCCGCCAAATCCTTGTTTATGGAGGTGTACCATCCACGAGAATCCTTTCTGCTGATAGGGGCGTAACGTTGCTTTAAGCGTTCTTGGTACGGCAACGTTATGTATTTGCTGCTTCGCGGGGAATTTTTTCACTCCATCCTCACCCAAAGCTGTCTGTACGGCACCTATAAATGCATGTTTCAACCGAATTCCTTTTTCTGTTTGTACTCCCATCTCCAGTAAGTTCGCATATTTGCTGAACCACTCTTCAGGCAGGAGAATCATACGCCCGTCAGGTAGCAGATATTCCCGCTTTTCTTCGAGGATATGTTTGCGGAAACGTGAAAAAGGAATGCGTAGATTACCGATAACAACAGTGATGTGCAGTTCAAACCAGTCAACCTCATCGTCGCAGCTTTGCTCGATGCGTATCTCATCCAGACAATACAACGCATTCCCTACATTACTGGTAAGGTGAAAGGATTGCTGCAACATCTCCCGATGATTGTTGATCCATTCGACAATTGTCTTTTCCGGAGCTTTGGCAGATAGTTGGAAGTGTGTGGCATTGAGTTGTTGCAGACCGGCATTCGTTAAGAGTTGGACTGCTTGTTCTTCCACTGTAATATTACGCCGGAAAAAGCCGATTTCACCGGATGTTTTCCGATAAATGATTTTCTTCATTTCATTAGCACTATCTGGTGCAAATGTCTGGTCTCCATAGCGGAAGACAAGTTGCAATGCTTGTCCGTTGTATGTGGCATCTTCGAATGAGAGAACAGCCTCACAGGCACATTCTTCTTCAGTAATATTCAAACCGTGAGTCTCGATATCGTGATAACGCGCAATTGGAATAACGATGTTGTCTATGTATTTTTCAATCTGTAAAGCGTCTACGCTAATCGATCTTTTCTTTGTGAAAGGTAAGATACGTGCGCTTTCAATGTGCGGAAAGAAATATAACTCCATTCCCAATAATAGAGTGGCCGGCGAGGAGGTCAGTACAACTACCGGTTTTAACTCACTCAAAGAGAACGGTTGCCCTTCATAATAACACTGCAATTGATAACGGAACGTTTTACTATCAACATGAAACGTTACGCGAATTTCTACGTCGTGAGGGTTGATATGATAAATATGATGGGCGTATAAGATTTTGCTACCGGCTTGTTTCTGATAAAAAGGCAGTCCGTTTTCCCGTATCAACGCCAGCATCTCCAACAGCTTCTTTTCGATAAACGGGCGAATGTTATTTTTAATTCGTTCCGGATCTTCGGATAGCTTATGTAGAAAGCGTGATACTGTTTTTTCACGGGAGTAGAGACCCATCAGATACTTTTCTGTATAGTATGAAGCGATATCGATAGCTTGTCTTTCCGCTTCGCTCATTATGCTCATAGCTTCCGGAGAGGCGTGAAACGCTTGCTCCACTAATTGCAAGGTGCCATCGTTCAGCCTTTCCGCAATATACGGAATCAGTAATATGCCGAGTATCGGATGCTCTGTGAAAACGATTATAACTTGTCCGTTAGTTGGTCTCTCTTTCATTCTCTTTTAGGCTTTAACTGACAAAGATACGGGAAAATACTTAATTTTGCAGCATGATAGAGGAAAACAAACGCGTATTGCTTGGGATGAGTGGCGGTACAGATAGCTCTGTTGCTGCTATGCGATTGCTGGAAGCCGGTTATGAAGTAATCGGGGTAACCTTCCGTTTTTATGAATTGAATGGTTCGACAGAATACCTGGAAGATGCCCGTAATTTGGCAGAACGTTTAGGAATACGGCATATAACATACGATGCCCGTGAGATATTTGCCCAGCAGATTATTGAATATTTTGTGCAGGAATACCTGGCAGGACGTACTCCGGTTCCCTGTACCTTGTGCAATAATTATCTGAAATGGCCTTTACTTGCTAAGATTGCCGATGAAATGGGAATTTTTTATATTGCTACCGGACACTATGCGCAGAATATACAACTAAATGAAACCTTTTATATAACATACGCCGCCGATTCAGATAAGGATCAAACCTTCTTCTTATGGGGATTGAAACAGGATATTCTTAATAGGATGCTGTTGCCGATGGGCGATATTACGAAAGCTGAAGCCCGTGCCTGGGCTGCTGAACATGGTTTTCGAAAGGTGGCAACCAAAAAGGATAGTATTGGTGTCTGTTTTTGCCCGATGGACTATCGGACCTTTTTAAAAGACTGGTTGGTCAGAAATGGTCAGATGTCGGTCAGTAATAGTGAGGCATCAATCAACAATAGTCAGACATCGGGCAGCGATAAACAGACTTGGTCTGACAGAATCAGAAGAGGAAGATTTGTCGATGAAAAGGGGAATTTTATTGCCTGGCATGAGGGCTATCCCTTTTATACTATTGGGCAGAGACGCGGTTTGGGCATTCATCTGAATCGTCCTGTATTTGTGAAAGAGATTGATCCTGAAAATAATGAAGTAATGTTGGCTTCTCTTTCATCGTTGGAAAAAACAGAAATGTGGTTGAAAGATTGGAATCTTGTAAATCAGGAGCGTACTTTAGGACGCTCTGACATAATTGTGAAGATACGCTATCGCAAGCAGGAAAACCATGGTACGATTACCGTCACATCGGATCATTTACTGCACGTGCAGCTTCATGAACCATTAACAGCCATTGCTCCCGGACAGGCTGCTGCATTCTATGGAGACGGATTGCTACTAGGAGGAGGAATCATAGTCAATGCCCGTTAATCTTACATATTGGGAAGATGAACGCTCTGACGCAAGTTTTTTAAAACAAAACTTAGCTTGCTAATCGATATAACTAAGGCACGGATTACACGAATTACATGGATAAGTTTATTCTCTTTCCTTGTTTATTCGTGTAATCCGTGCCTGAAAGAAATCGGAGAGTTGTTTTGACGCTCTCTCCTTATACAAGTAACCTCTGTAATGGAAAAAAAACTTGTAGTGGTTATGTTTTGGTTTTTGGTTATTCTTCCGGATGAGCGCTATTATTCAGCACCAGCATTGCTTCTATATATTCGCGTGTATTGCTTAATCTGGGTACTTTGTGTTGTCCTCCCAGTTTTCCTTTCTGTGCCAGCCAGTCATGGAACAATCCCTGACGCGCAACGATCACTTCCAATGGTTGCAAAGCAATATCTTTCCATCGTTTGGCTTCATAGTCAGAGTTAACCTCTTTCAATGTAGCGTCAAGTATCGCGGCGAACTTTTCTACGGAATCCGGCATTTTGGCAAATTCTATCAGCCACTGGTGCCTGCATTTTGCGTTCTCATCCATAAACACCGGCGCCGCAGAGTATTCGCAAATTTGTGCTCCGGTTTCGGCGCAAGCCTTTGCCAATCCTTTTTCAGCATTATCGACAATCAGCTCTTCACCAAATGCATTGATGAAATGCTTCGTTCTTCCCGTGATGACAAACTTATAGGGATTCTTGCTGGTAAACTTCACAGTATCACCAATCATGTATCTCCACAAACCACAGGAAGTAGAAATAACCATTGCATAGTTCTTGTTGAGCTCGACTTCTTCAAGACAATAAGCCCGTGGATTTTCTTTTCCCACTTCCTCCAACGGAACAAATTCGTAGAAAATTCCATAGTCGATCATTAATAACATGGCAGGATCGGAAAGGTCGTTCTGGGTTCCGAAATATCCTTCCGAAGCATTGTAGGTCTCTACATAATGCATTTTAGGTGTTGTAATCACCTGTTTATATTGCTCACGATACGGTGTGAAAGCCACTCCGCCATGGAAGAAAACTTCCAGATTGGGCCATACTTCTTCCAGTGCCTGCTTTCCTGTCTTTTCAAGGATACGTTTGATAAGTACCAGCATCCACGACGGCACACCGGATAGGCTTGTCACATTTACCGGAATAGTGCTGTTGGCGATTGCTTCTATCTTGGTTTCCCATTCGCTCATCAATGCAATTTTCTTGCTTGGTACGCGAATGAAATTGATAAGCGGATTTACGTTTTGAATCAGAATAGCGGATAAATCTCCTACTAAACTATGATTGGAATTGAGGTTCGGGCTATGGCTCCCTCCTAGAATCAGTCCCTTGCCGGAGAAAAAATGGCTATCCGGATTGATGCGGAAATAAAGAGCTGCTGCGTCTTTTCCTCCTCTGTAATGAATATCTTCCAGCGCTTCCTTGCTGACAGGAAGGAATTTACTTTTATCATTAGTCGTTCCGGAAGATTTTGCAAACCAGCGTATCTCCGATGGCCAAAGCAGATTCTGTTCCCCAGCTCGCAAACGTTCTACATAAGGCTTAATTTCTTCGTATGTCTGGATAGGAACACGTTTACGGAAATCTTCATAGTTACGGATAGAGGAATAATCGTACTTTCTTCCCCATTCTGTTTGAGCGGCCTGGCGTGTTAAGCGGCTTAACACACGATGCTGTATCTCACTAGCCTGACTAGCATATAGGTCTATCTGTTTTAAACGGGAATCGAAAGTCTTACTAATAATTTTTGTAATATTCATTTCTGCTTTAACATAATAATGTTTAGTCGTGCAAAAGTAACTTATTTATCTTTTTTTTCTATCTTTACGACGGAAATAATCGTTAAAAATTGACGACTTCCATATAAATCCCGAGTTTTAGACTAAAAAATGCGACAATGAGAATTGGAATCTTAACATCCGGCGGGGACTGTCCCGGTATTAATGCCACGATTCGTGGCGTGTGCAAAACTGCCATCAATTATTACGGGATGGAAGTAGTAGGTATTCACAGCGGTTTTCAGGGCTTGCTGACTAAAGATGTCGAATCTATTACAGACAAGTCGCTCTCCGGTTTGCTCAATCTGGGTGGAACGATGTTAGGGACCTCTCGTGAGAAGCCTTTCAAAAAAGGAGGCGTTGTCTCTGATGTTGACAAACCGTCTTTAATCCTTCAGAATATCCGGGAAATGGAACTCGACTGTGTCGTTTGTATCGGCGGAAATGGAACACAGAAGACAGCGGCGAAGTTTGCTGCGATGGGAGTGAATATCGTATCTGTTCCTAAAACCATTGATAATGATATTTGGGGCACAGATATTTCTTTCGGTTTCGACTCGGCAGTAAGTATTGCTACCGATGCCATCGACCGTTTACATTCCACCGCAAGTTCTCACAAAAGGGTGATGGTGATTGAAGTGATGGGGCACAAGGCGGGTTGGATTGCCTTGTATTCCGGTATGGCAGGAGGAGGGGATGTGATTCTTCTCCCTGAAATTGCTTATGACATTAAAAATATTGGTAATACGATTCTGGAAAGACTGAAAAAGGGCAAGCCTTATTCTATTGTAGTGGTAGCAGAAGGTATTAGGACAGACGGGCGCAAACGGGCTGCTGAATATATTGCGCAGGAGATTGAATATGAAACTGGTATAGAAACTCGCGAAACAGTTCTGGGGTATATTCAGCGTGGTGGTTCGCCTACTCCTTTCGACCGCAATCTTTCTACCCGTATGGGCGGCCACGCGACAGAATTGATCGCCAAGGGTGAATTCGGGCGTATGGTAGCTTTAAAAGGAGACGATATTGCATCTATCCCTCTTGAAGAAGTTGCAGGAAAACTGAAATTAGTTACTGAAGATCACGATTTGGTGATTCAGGGGCGTCGCATGGGGATTTGCTTTGGCTAGTCTCCTCGGCTTCCATAGTAGGTTGTACCGTAGAAATTTCATTATCGGAGGTGTTTTCTTCTAAAACATTCTCCAGTTTTGTCTCGGGAATTACATTCAGTTCGGCTTCAAGTTCATTCTCAAATTCAGTTGACAATTCAGTTTCAGAGTTAGTTGCAAGTTCAAACTCCGGTTCTGTTGTAGTTGCTGAATGTTGTGCTTTGATCTCTTCGACAGTTGACATAAATACGGGTTCCTTTACTTTCTTTATAGCCATTTGGGCAGCATTCTGTTGAGACTCTTTCTTGGAATATCCCGTACCTGTTCCTGCCGGAAGTCCTTCAATGCGTACTTCGGTTTGGAAGACAGGGTTGCTGTCGTGATCGAGAAATTGCTCGATTAACTCAAAGGAAACCTCCATCTTATTTTTTTGGCTCCACTCAATAAGTTTGGATTTGAAGTTAACCTCTTTTCGGGATATTTTATCCAGGTCGATATAACGGTTGATGATCCGTTGCTCCATAAACTGTTTGCAGCGTTCATACCCCTGATCCAGATAAATAGCTCCGATAAATGCCTCAAAAGCATTTCCGTACATATAACTGTTGTGAGAAGAAGAGCGGGTGGAATACTTTATGAGTTTATCCAAGCCGATTTCAACGGCCAACTTATTCAAAGTCTCCCGTTGTACGATCTTAGAACGTGTGTTGGTCAGGAAACCTTCCCGTTTCCCTTCAAAACGTTTATAGACAATATCTCCTACGATGGCGTCGAGGATGGCGTCACCTAAAAACTCCAGCCGTTCATTGTTGAGGGGACGTCCCTTGTCGGAGCGGACAGAAGTTGATTTGTGCAGGAGAGCCTGCTCATAAAGTTGGATATTGCGCGGGTAGAACCCGAGTATCCGGTAAAAACAAAGATAAGACTCTCTATCCTTGCGGAACAAGAGCCTTATCTTATCTATTTCGTTACGTAACACGATATTACTCTGCGTATTTCTTGAAGATAACGCACGCATTGTGACCACCAAATCCAAATGTATTGGACAAGGCAACATTAACTTCGCGTTTCTGTGCTTTATTGAACGTGAAATTAAGGTTATAGTCGATATTCTCGTCGTTGTCACCTTCTTCGTGGTTGATAGTCGGAGGAACAATGCCGTTCTTGATAGCAAGGATACTTGCAATAGATTCTACCGCACCGGCAGCTCCCAGCAAGTGACCTGTCATTGATTTTGTTGAACTGATGTTCAACTCGAACGCATGATCACCGAATACTTCCTTGATTGCTTTTGCTTCTGAAATATCACCAACCGGAGTAGATGTACCGTGTACATTGATATAATCTACTTCTTTCGGATCCATTTCCGCATCTTCCAGTGCATTTTTCATCACCAATTTCGCTCCCAGACCTTCTGGATGAGAAGCTGTCAGGTGATGTGCATCTGCAGACATACCTACACCGGCAACTTCTGCATAGATTTTTGCACCGCGAGCTTTAGCGTGTTCCAGTTCTTCCAGGATCAGGCAACCGCCACCTTCGCCCATAACGAAACCATCACGGCTTGCGCTAAACGGACGTGAAGCTTTAGAAGCTTCGTCGTTGCGTGTTGACAGTGCGTGCATAGCGTTGAAACCGCCCACACCTGCCGGGAAGATAGCTGCTTCCGAACCACCGGATACAATTACGTTTGCTTTACCCAGACGAATCAGGTTGAAGGCATCTGCAATAGCGTTGGTTGAAGTAGCACATGCTGAACAAGTCGCGTAGTTAGGACCATGGAAACCATACATGATAGAAATCTGTCCGGCTGCAATATCCGAAATCATCTTTGGAATGAAGAACGGATTAAACTTCGGACCCATTTCCTGACGAGTGTAGTAGTTGCCTACCTCTTCTTCAAATGTATGTATACCACCAATACCGGCGCCGAAAATAACACCGATTTTGTTCAAGTCTTCTTTCTCGACATCAAGACCGGAATCACTCACCGCTTCTTTGGCAACAGCGATGGCATATTGAGTATACAGGTCCATCTTTCTTGCTTCTTTGCGGTCTATGTATTTCGTTGCATCGAAGTCTTTCACTTCGCATGCGAATTGGGTCTTGAATAACGACGCATCAAAATGAGTAATAGGCCCTGCTCCACTAACCCCGTTCACAAGGTTTTCCCAAAATTCGGGAACGCTATTGCCAACGGGAGTAATGGCGCCAAGGCCTGTTACTACCACTCTTTTTAATTCCATATTGATGAAATCGGATAATTACTTAGCGTGTTCTTCGATATAAGATACAGCATCACCTACAGTACCAATCTTTTCTGCTTGGTCATCAGGAATAGAGATACCGAATTCTTTTTCGAATTCCATGATAAGTTCTACAGTGTCAAGAGAATCAGCTCCCAGGTCGTTAGTGAAGCTAGCTTCGTTAGTAACTTCTGATTCTTCTACGCCTAATTTATCGACGATAATCGCTTTCACTCTTGATGCAATTTCAGACATAACTTTAAGTTTTTAATTAATAATTAGTTTTATTTCTTTAAATTTGCGGTGCAAAGGAATGAATATTTATCGTTTTGCGCAAATATTTGACTAAATAAATGCAGTCTTTTGCACATTTTTCACTGTTTTGTGCATTGAATTCGAGTATAATGAAGAAAAACATCGCCATTTTCGCTTCCGGTTCCGGCTCAAATGCCGAGAATATCATCCGGTATTTCCAAAAGAGCGACTCCGCTACGGTGTCGTTAGTACTTTCTAATAAAAGTGACGCCTACGTTTTGGAACGTTCGCATCGCCTGAAAGTGCCCTGTAACGTGTTCCCAAAGGAGGACTGGATTGCCGGAGATGAGATTCTGGCTATTTTGCAGGAATATCGTATTGACTTTATTGTGCTGGCAGGATTCCTTGTTCGTGTGCCGGATTTACTTTTGCATGCTTATCCCGGTAAAATCATAAATATACATCCTGCTCTTTTGCCTAAGTTCGGCGGCAAAGGTATGTACGGAGACAAAGTTCACGAAGCTGTGGTGGCTGCGGGCGAAAAAGAAAGTGGTATTACTATACATTATATTAATGAACACTATGACGAAGGAAGCATTATCTTCCAGGCTACCTGTCCTGTACTTCCCGATGATTCTCCCGAAGAAGTCGCAAAGAAAGTACATGCTTTGGAATATGAGCACTTTCCCCGTATTGTGGAAGAAATATTAGGTTAATAAGTATTAGGTATTACCTAATACCTGTATATATGCCTTTTCCTCTCTCCGCAATGGATAATCTCCCCGTAATGTTTCGAATAGTTCCGGTTGGGATTTTAACCGGTTGCTGTCTTCGGCGGGATTGTACATCTTCAGCAGAGCTTCTTCCCGGTCTTTGGCTTCGATGACAGGTGAGAGTGGGGCGGGAGGGTTAATCTCGTAAGTTGCATTCAGGTGGAAAAAACGGCAGATGGAGTCCAGTGACATTCGGGTTGCATTCGCTTTGCCATCGGCAGAGTATCCGGCAATATGCGGAGTACCTATAAGTACTTTATCCAGTAACTCGCGGTTGATTTCCGGTTCGTGTTCCCATACATCAATCACTGCGTCTGAGATTGTACCGTTGTCAATGGCTTCCAGCAGGGCATTTGTTTCGATCACTTCTCCCCTTGAAGTGTTGATGATAACAGGTTTCCGTTGGAGAGACCGGAAGAATTTCTCGTCTGCCAGATGGAACGTTTTATATTTCCCTTCTTTATATAAAGGTACGTGAAAGGTGATGATGTCACATTCTTTGGCTATTCTCTCTAGTGGAGTGAATGTTGTGCCCCCTTCTTTCTCTTCTCTGGGCAAATCATTCAGCAGTACACGTATGCCGAAATCCTGTGCTGCTTTGGCTACCTTGCTTCCTACATTACCTACACCGATAATGCCGATAGTCAGCTCGTCTAATTTTTTATTTTGAAGAGATTTCCAGACCAGAAGAGATGACTGTATATATTGAGCTACCGAAGCGGAATTGCATCCCGGAGCATTCGCCCACTCGATACCTGCCTGCTTGCAATATTCGGTGTCGATATGGTCGAACCCGATGGTTGCCGTAGCGATGAATTTTACTTTGCTGCCTTCCAGCAATTCCCGGTTGCAGTGAGTGCGGGTCCGGATGATGAGTGCGTCCGCATCCTGTATCAGTTCCCGTGTAAAATCCTTTCCCGGTGCGTAAATTACCTCGTCGGCAATTTTCTCTGCTGCCTCTTTTATATAAGGTATCTTATCGTCTATAATAATTTTCATATACAATTCCATTTTAGCTCAGACAAAGGTAAGAAATAAAAAAGTAAGAAACGGTTGCTTGTCTGAAAAATATTACATAGCTTTGTCCTATTATACATCTATTAGCTAGTTAAGATTATGACATTTAGTAACCTTTGCAATGATATTTTTTGGAAATCGACAACAGATTACCATGTGACGGATAGCGTAGATGCGCCGATGAACAATCCTTACGAGTTGAAGTCGATAGAGTATTACTTGTATCTGAAAAACTGGATTGATGCCGTACAATGGCATTTCGAAGATATTATCCGTGATCCTCAGATAGATCCGGTAGCAGCCGTAGCTTTAAAGAGAAGAATCGATAAATCCAATCAGGACCGTACGGATTTGGTTGAGTTGATCGACAGCTATTTCCTTGATCAATATAAGGATGTAAAGCCTTTGGCAGATGCTACAATCAATACAGAAAGTCCCGCCTGGGCAGTAGACCGTCTCTCTATTCTTGCTTTGAAAATTTACCACATGCAGCAGGAAGTGGAACGTACGGACACTACGGAAGAACATCGTGCACAATGCCAGACGAAACTGAGCATTCTGCTGGAACAACGGAAAGACCTTTCTTCAGCTATCGATCAGTTACTGTCTGATATCGAATCAGGGAAGAAATATATGAAAGTATACAAACAGATGAAGATGTATAATGACCCGGCATTGAATCCGGTGCTTTATGCAAAAAAATAACGAATGGCGCGTATTCTCATTATTCGTTTTTCAGCTCTTGGCGATGTAGCCATGACAATACCGGTAATACATTCGCTGGCTGTGCAATACCCGCAGCACGAAATAACAGTGTTAAGTCGTGCTGTATGGCAGCCGCTCTTTCAGGGGCTGCCTACGAATGTAGGTTTTGTCGGAGCTGACTTAACAGGTAAACATAAGGGGCTTTGGGGCTTGAATAGCCTCTATTCGGAGTTGAAAGCGATGCATTTTGATTACATTGCTGATTTTCATCATGTGCTTCGTTCCAAATATTTATGTCTGCGATTCCGTCTTGCCAATAAACCGGTAGCTTCCATATGTAAGGGAAGGGCCGGTAAAAAGAAACTGGTTCGTCGTCACGATAAGGTGATGGAGAATCAGAAGAGTTCTTTTCGCCGTTATGCCGATGTGCTTGAGAAGCTAGGTTTACCGGTTTTATTAAATTTCTCTTCTATTTATGGCGAAGGAAAAGGCAATTTTGCGGAGATAGAGCCAGTCACAGGACCTAAGGAAGGTCAGAAATGGATTGGTATAGCCCCTTTTGCCAAACACAGAGGTAAGATTTATCCGTTAGAGTTGCAGGAGCAGGTTATAGCACATTTTGCGGCTAACCCACAAGTGAAAGTTTTTCTTTTTGGAGGTGGTAAAAGCGAGCAGGAAGTGTTTGACGCATGGATTGCTAAATATCCTTCTGTTGTTTCAATGATCGGTAAACTGAATATGCGTACCGAGCTGAATCTGATGAGCCATTTGGATGTGATGCTTTCAATGGATTCTGCTAATATGCATTTGGCGTCCTTGGTCAATATTCCGGTTGTTTCTATTTGGGGGGCCACTCATCCTTATGCCGGTTTTATGGGCTGGAAGCAATTGCCGGTTAATACCGTGCAACTTGATTTGTCATGCCGGCCCTGCTCTGTATATGGACAGAAGCCTTGTTGGCGTGGTGATTATGCCTGTTTAAGAGATATAAAGCCGGAACAGGTTATTGCAAAAATAGAAGGGATTGTAGGTTGATATTCGCAGGAATTCAATTTAGTTGTTTTTGAGCCGAAAGAGCGTAGAATCAAATAATGATGGAAAAAGAGATACAACGAAAGAAAAAGGTACTGATAGATCTTACGAATTATGGTAGTCTAACAGCTGGTTTCGGACAGATTGCGGCCAACTATGCGGCCGCTTTTTCGTCTATGCCGATAGAGGATCTTCATTTTGTATATTTGTTGAGACAGAAATATATGCAGGAATTTGGCCCGAATGTGACCTCTGTTCCGGTACGTCGTATCAATAAGTTTTTCCCTTTTACCCTTCCTAAAGTAGATGTATGGCATGCGGTGAATCAGCAGCGGAAGTTGTTGCGTATTGCCGGTGGTACAAAGTTTATCTTTACTATACATGACTTTAATTTCTTAACGGAGAAAAAGCCTTGGAAGGCTAAAATGTATCTTCGTCGGATGCAGAATAAGGTCAATAAGGCAGCAGTAGTCACAACGATTTCTCATTATGTCGCAGATGTCATTCGTCAACATATAGATTTGAAGGGGAAAGAGATCCGGGTCATCTATAATGGGGTGGAGAGGATCGATATGTTGGAAGGAACCCAGCCGTCTTTTGCGACGGGACGTCCTTTCTTTTTTACGATTGGACAGATCCGTAGGAAAAAGAATTTCCATCTCTTGGTTGACGTAATGCGCCATTTCCCGGAATATGATTTGTATATTTGTGGAGATGCCCATTTCGCTTATGCTGAAGAAGTGCGTAATCTGATTCGTGAGAGGCAAGTCACTAATGTGTTTTTGACAGATGTAATCACTCAAAGTGAAAAGATATGGTTGTATCGGAACTGTGAGGCGTTCCTGTTTCCTAGTGAAGGAGAAGGTTTTGGACTCCCTGTGGTGGAAGCTATGCAGTTTGGAAAGGCTGTATTTGCAGCTAATCGCACTAGTTTGCCGGAAGTTTGTAATGGACACGCCATCATGTGGGAGCATTTGGATACAGAATCTATGGTGCAAAGTATCCGGGAGCATTTGCCTGATTTCTATAAAGATGAGGAACGCTTGGCCAGAATGAAAGAACATGCAGCTTCATTCAGTTATGAGAAGCATATACAAGCTTATCTTGATTTATATCACGAGTTAGCCCAATTGTCTTAATGTCGAAGTTAATTGATTGTATACCTTTTCCGGGGTAATTAATGCGAAACGTTCTTCATAAGTTAATGTTGCTTGTTGTTCCGGCGGAAGAATATCGTCGGGACTAATACCTCGGGCAAGTACGGAATTTGTAGGTAACCACATTGATTTATAGGCGCTTGGCGAATAAATAGCGAATGAAGGAATTTCGAGGGCTTGCGCAATGTGTCGGGCTCCTCCTTCGTTTCCGAAATAAAACGAGCAGTTGGCGCAAAGTGCTGCCAGTTGTCGTAATGAAGAGGCTTGTATATCAATCTTGATGCGTTCCGGACATCCCAATTCCTTGTAGATATTTCTTGCATCTTCTTCTTCATACCCCGGTGCATAGTTGAAGATCATTTGTATGTCCTTGTATTCTTCCAATATTCTTTTAAGTGTGGTTATCATAAACTCCGTATTCCATTTTTTATGGAGGAGCTTGGTGGTGACTCCTATTAGGAATACAGGGCGCGCGAAATCTATCCCCTCCTTTTCCATATAATATCGAAAGTCTTTTTTCTCCTGGTCAGTGAGGTATAACCTGAATTCTTTTGTATATTGAATAGGCTTGATTTTCTCTAATGGCGCTGCAAGCAATAGGTTGCGTTCTACCATATCAGTTGTTAGACTATTGCTGTAAGTGTCTGTCCGATAATTTAATAGAAAACGTGTGTATCCCTTGATACGCCCTATCCGGAAAGGGGTTTTTAATGAAAAAAGAGAGAAAAAAAGAGTCCGGATCGTAGAACGCATATCGATGATGACATCGTATTTGTTTTGATGCGTCACTTGCCATACTTTTTTTATATAAGCAGTGAATGGTTTATTCTCATTCTTGTCAAATGTAATAACCTTATCTATGTCCGGGTGACCCTCATAGAGCGATGCTATATTTTTATTCAGCACAAAGTGTATTTCTGCATCGGGAAAACTTTTTTTCAGCGTACTGCACAATGCAACAGCCAGAATAGAGTCCCCTATTTGTCTAAATCGAATAATCAGAATTTTTTTGATTGGTTTCATGCTTGACTTCTTTATGCTTTTTATCGTGCAAACATAGCTAAAAAAAAGCATTTATGTCTAAATATAAATGAAAAGAAAAAAGAAAAAACGACTAAAGTTGTTCGCAACAGTACTTATATGTATAGAGAGTTAGCCAATCTTTGTGAGAAAAGAAAAAAATATAGTCGGAATATGCCTTAATTTCTTTATCTTTGCTCCATCTTTGTAATTAGTATTATATAGGAGAGTGTAATGAGAGTGATTGTAAATCCCAAGTACGCGCATCTGCAGAAGGAGATAGAAGAAATTCCAAGGTCCTTCCAGGAAAAAGGAGATGTGGTGTACGATGGGCGTAATGTTTTAAAACGAATTGGCTTAGGCAGCATTGATGTTGTGGTGAAGAGCTTTAAGAAGCCTCACATCATCAATCGTGTTGTATATTCGTTTTTCCGGCAATCAAAAGCAGAGCGTTCCTATATTTACTCTATGGAAATTCAACAACATGGCTTTGACACTCCGGAGCCAGTTGCTATGATCGAACAATTCCAGAGTGGCCTTCTTTCACATAGCTATTACATTTGTTGTTATGATGGTGGCGAAACAGTCCGTTCCCTGATGGATGGGAAAGTGGAAGGAAATGAAGATAAACTTTCTGCTTTTGCGCGCTACACGGCTGCTTTGCATCAGGCAGGTATCCTGCATTTGGACTATTCGCCCGGCAATATATTGATCCATCAGAATGATGCGAATGAATATAGTTTTTCCCTGGTCGACGTGAATCGCATGCAGTTACTATCGGATATTGATTGTGATACTGTGTGCCGTAATATGTGTCGTTTATGCATCTCTCGTGAAGTGCTGACTTATATAATGACAGAATACGCTTCTTTGAGGGGATGGGATGTAGAATCTACTGTCAGTCTGGCTCTTCGTTATAGCGATCAGTTCTTTACTCATTATATTTATCGTCGTGCGGCGCGAAAAGAACAAGAAAGGCATATCGTATCCCTGATTTTATTCTTCCGTTTGTACCGTTCCGTACGTAAGTTCTTTTCCTGGGAACCGCATATCTCACGTTTCTTATTGAAAAAAGAAAAGCGCATTTATGATACATACTTGTGTAAGTATGACTATTGCGAATTGCTTTCTGCTGATTATCAATGATTAACTCTTACTTCCGCGCATGACTACACTGCGGATTTTATGCCTGAAAAAACCTTTCTGATTGGTATATGTGCAGTTATGCTTATCCAAAAATGCAGAAATGACTGCTTCGTCATCATGTAGATGGTATGTGCAAATTGCAAAATCCAACTTCTGGCAATTCTGAAATAAGTTCTTGCATCCGGCCAATGCATGCCGTTCAGCTCCTTCGATATCCATTTTTAGAAATAGATGCTCATCCGTTTGATTGTTGAAGAAGTCATCCAGGGTTTGTTCTCTTGAAGAGTTATGGTCGCTTACATACTTTTGGACAATCGTAACTTTATCTTGCCATGGCTCAAAGGTCGCTCTGATGGCCTCCAACCATTGTTCGTCCTGTTCAAACAGGTAAACATGTTTAGCTTCTTCGATGATTTCCAATGAAGAATATCCTTCGGCGCAACCAACATCCACAAATACCTTTCCTGTCACTTCTTTAACGCTGTTGAAGTAATGGTGCGGTGAACGCCTGTCTTGTTCCATGCTCAAAGCCCTGTAATATTTTTGAATTTTCCTGGCCGGAGTGCTCTTTCTGAAATAGAGCCGTTTCTCTTCTTTTTGAACATAGTATAAACCTTTCTCCTCGTCTTTCTGTACGTCAACGGGCATATTTGCATATTCATCTTTGAATTCATACAGGTGTCTTGAATATCCATGTTCTTTAATATATTCATAGTATTTCAGATAAGGAGAGCCGGGCTTATATCCTTTCATGAAATAATATGGGAGAGTGCCATATATAAATTTCTTTATTGTGTGTTTAAGTATGTTCATCTCATTAATTTCTTGTAGATGTTTAAGATCTCTTCCGCTTGCTTTTCTTCAGAGAATCTTTTGGCAAATATTTGCCCTTTTTCAATCATTACTTTCTTTCTTTCAGGGTCAGAGTATATCTGTTTGAAAGCATTGGCCATTCCTTTGATATCGTCGGGATGTATATAGATTGAGTCGGGACCTCCGGCTTCTTCCAGGCAAGAACCTGTTGCGGCTACTACCGGAATTCCGGAGTATAAAGCTTCTATAATGGGGATGCCAAAGCCTTCAAAGCGTGAAGGATATACAAAAATTTCAGCTAGCTGATAAAAAGTCGGCAGATCATCAAAAGGAACATTGCTGATGATGTGCACTCTTTCTTCCAGCTTATTCTCCTTAATAAAACGTTCAATCTTATCAGTGTATTCTGTATGGCGTCCTACAATGACAAGATGAATTTGTTCAGGAAGCATCGTCAGTGCTTGTACCGCCGAAAGGGCATTCTTTCGTTCTTCAATACTTCCTACGTTGAGGATATAGTGTTCCGGTAGCTGATATTTAGCTCGGACTTCTCTTTTTTTCTCTTCTGTTACAGGGTGCGTGAATGAAGTATCACATCCCTGATAAACAACTTCTATCTTATCGGCAGGAATCCCGAAATACTCAATAATATCACGTTTGGTACATTCGCTGATAGCAATGATTCTATCCGCATTTTCGCAGGCTTTGCGGAATTTGTATGTATATATATTCCTGTCGATCGAATGATAGTATTGTGGGTATCGCAGAAATATCAAATCGTGGATTGTTACGATACTTTTTACCTTACTTTTATGGATATTCAGGGGTAATTCATTGCTAAGTCCGTGAAAAATATCAATTCTTTCTTTTTCCAATTGGCGGGTGACTCCCAACACTCGCCATAACGAACTTAACTTTTTCCAGAAAGAAGTAGTGGGGTAAGAAAGCTGTAGTTGCCGATATTGCTTCGTTAATTTGTTCAGCCTTTTATTTTCCCGTTTCTTAGGGGCATACAATACATATTCATTCTCCGGATAGAATTGGCATAGAATATCCACTATATAGCGGCTATAATTACCCAAACCGGTGAAATTCTGTACTGCACGTTTTCCGTCAAAACCTATTCTCATTTCTACTTCTTACCTTTATGTGATTATAGTTAGACTTCAAACTCCCGATAAGGTTTATTCAGGTCTAAATAATGGAAATTGTGTTGTCTTTGCCCACTTTGTTTAGGTATGGTCATGTAATCTCCGTATTTCTGTGACAGATAGACATCGTATTTCTGTACTCCCCATACTTCTTCATTTTCAAATAAGATTGGAGTAGGGGTACCCAGAATATCTTTAGACATGATTCCTTTCATTCCGTCATCATAATCACAGACCAATGTGGATTGGTCGAAATCATACTTTTTCATTACTTTCCTGATACTTTCCTGTGCTCCGGTAAGGGTAAAAAGCTTTCTGCATAATAGCGGTATCCATGAACTGGGGCCTTTTCCATGCTTGTATGGATCGCGATGAATCAGATAAAGTACACGTTTGTAGAATTCGTACTTTGCAAAATGCATTCTTTGCGCCATGCGGCTCTCCGGAACTCCGTCCAGTGGGAATATATCAATATATACGCCTCCCAAATATTTGAGATGCATACGTTCAATTAGAGTGGTATCGGCATCCTGTACTTTTGCGAATGGAAGAGGATATTCCTTGTCGTTTTCAGCACATACAGCTTCGTATGGTTTCGGTAACCATTCTTTGGCATTAGCCATTAATAAATCATAATCGGCTCTTGGCATGCCGATATCCAGATCATCATCCCAAGGGATAAATCCTTTGTGGCGGACGGCTCCCAGCATGGTGCCTGCCATGATGTAATATCGCAGATTATGTTCTTTGCAAACTTTGTCAACAGCTAATAAATTCTTTAATATGCGAAGCTGTAGAGGGCGGATATCGTAATTTGCCATTTCTATATGAATTTGATTAATAAAGACTGGCTGGAATCAGCTTCTGTGCCTGTTGAAAGTCCTCTACGGTGTCCAGTTCGGCCGAGAAGAACTCGGTGGTATCCATGACGTAAAAGCTATATCCTTGCGGAATCAGTCGCTCAAAAGCCCGTTCGTAGAATATATTGTCCAGTCCTTCAGTGGTAATCATAATGTCCAGTTCCCGGAATAGAGCTTTGGTGTATTCAGCTGACATCTTTTCGATACCGATAGACTCTCCGATAGCATCGGATATAGAACAGACTTTGCTGATTTCAACAACCTTTTGTGCATCGTCTACGATAACTTTTATTTCTTCCGCTCCAAGCTCATGGCGATTCAGTGCCAATATGTCGTCCTTATCCGAGTGAAGCAGTTTTTCTACAATTTGAGGATCAAAAACAATGTCGCTGTCTAATAACAATATTTCTTCCCCGTCTGTATACGGTCGGGTAAGCCATAATGAATAGATATTGTTGGTTGATTCATATCTGTCATTATAGATGAAAGTAATATTTTGGACTGGATAACGTGCCTGCAGAAAATCAACGATTTGTTGCTGGCGATACCCCGTGACGATAATGAATTCGTTGAATCCATTTTGTATCAGAGCATCAAAAGCCCTTTCCAGTAGGCATCGTTCTCCTATCTTGAGGAGGCATTTGGGCGTTGTATCGGTCAGCGGGCGTAAGCGTGACGCTATTCCTGCGGCTAATATTACTGCTTTCATTTGGAGGCGATTTCTTTAATTGTATCTATAACGATCCGGTTTTGCTCTGGACGTCCCAATGTGATACGCAAATGAGTGTTGATATCCGGTTCATTCATAAACTTCACTTTATAACTCTGTTCGGCAAAAGCCTTTTGTAAAGCCTCTTTTAGCTCTATCGGGTATTTGATTAAAATGAAATTGGCAACCGATTCATATACTTTGAATCCGGGTAACACGCCGATTTCCTTTTCGTAGCGCTCACGGTCTTCGTTCATCAGTTTGGCGATATTGCGGTAGTGTGCGTCCGATTTAAGAGCTGCAATGGCGATATCTTCGGATATTCGGTTGTATCCCAGATATTTATTGCTATATCTGCTGAATTTTTCCAGTTCCTTACTCATAAATCCGAATCCCATACGTAAACCGGGCAATCCATAAAATTTAGATAAGGTACGGGAAATAATCAAATTCGGATATTTATTAACCAGTTTTTTGATATAACTGGTATCAGTTGAAACAAAAGAAGCGTATGCCTCGTCTATCAGTACCACTGTTTGGCTGGGTACTTCTGCAAGCAGTTCATCCAGTTCTTTCGGAGTTAAACCGTTGCCGGTAGGGTTATTGGGAGAAGCCAGTAAAAGAATCTTCGGATTCTCTTTCTGAATCATATCTTTCAGCGTCTCAAAGTCATATTTAAAAGTGTTTCCGTCTTCGTAAAGAGGATATTGCAAAGTATGGCCATTCACCTCATCTGCAATTGATTTATAATACCACCATGAGAACTTGGGAATCAACATCGTTTTGTTTCCATCTTCTTGAGTCAGGAAGTAATGAACGGCTTGCTTCAGGATATCTTCTCCGCCGTAGCCTAGCAGGACTTGTGTTTCATCTATATCATATAATTCGGATAAGAAAACAGATAATATACTTTTCTTTCCTTCATCATAAATGCGGGTATAAAAACAAAGTTTATTTATATCGAAGTTTTTTAAAGCTTCTACTACTTCTTTTGATGGACTGTAGTTAAATTCGTTTCGATCTAAAAAGTTCAAATTCTTTTCCATATTAGTTTTGTATGATTCCTTTATCGCACCAGGTTAGTTTCCTGACTTTTGTTTCGTTCAAAATACTGCGGTTGTTGTTTAGATTATCTGTTCCGTGTAGTTCATGATGAAGATGGAACACGATTCCCGCAAATTTGATGGTACGCTTGCGTACACCGCTGTTGATAAGACGGCATACTAATTCATGATCTTCACTTCCCCATCCGGTTATAGCTTCATTGTACCCATTGACTTTTAACAAATCCTCTTTCCAAAAAGCCATATTGCATCCTCTCGAGTAAGAAACATCCCATTGACGATAATGTTGAAGTAGTGGACTCAACCAAGGTAAATGTACTCCGTTGATTGTATTTTTAGTACCTTTGTCGTGAATGGAAATGATGCAGTTTTTTTCTGCTAACATTTTTCTCGTTAAGCCTTCCCGGATTAATACACGGCTACCAGTTACGAAACTACCTCTTTTGGCAAAACGTACATGATCTTTGACGAAATCTTTGTGTAAGACGATATCTCCGTCAATTTGTATAATATATTCTTTAGATGCTTTCGCAATAGCTTTGTTGCGGATGGAGGCTAGTCTGAAGCCTAGATCCTCATGCCAGACATGAATAATGGGAACTTCGGAGGAAGCAGCCAATTGATGAATTAGCTCTCTTGTGTCTTCTTTAGAACCATCATCAGCAATGATAATTTCATCAGGAAGGAGAGATTGACGTAGCACGCTTTTAACGCATAATTCTAATGCGTCGCTTCTATTATAGGTGGATATAATTAGCGATGTACTTATGTTGCTCGCCATTGGTTTATTCATATAATTATTACTAAGTTAGTTAAATAGTTAAGGGGGCTTGTACTAAAATTCTACAAATGTATACATTTTATTTGGTTGTGACAAGCGTTAAAGGCTTTTTTGCTAAACATTAGAGGGTTAGCGTCTTTTTTAAGAATAATATCTGTATCTTTGCTATCAGTTTGTTATAATAACTAAGATAAATAGTGTATTTGTAATGGAAAATCATCCGGTGGAAGTTAGCGTAATCATCCCTAATTATAACTATGCTCGTTTTTTACAACAACGTATTGAGTCGGTATTGGCACAAACATATACGGATTATGAGATTATATTATTGGATGATGCTTCAACCGATGATAGTGTGTCTATTTTAAATCATTATAAAACAAATTCTCGTGTTGCTCATTTGGAGATTAATTCAGTCAATACAGGGAGTCCTTTTGCTCAATGGCAAAAAGGAATAAGTTTGTCTCGTGGAAAATATATATGGATTGCCGAGAGTGATGATGCAGCTGATGCTTCTTTTTTGGAGAAAGCTGTTTCTGTTTTGAATCAATATCCTCATGCTTCTTTCTGTTTTTTAGGTTCATACTGTATAGACGAGAACGGGAATAAACTATCTACAGATTTTGACCGTTGGACTTCAAAACAATTGCGTCGCCCTTGCAATATGGGTGTCTTTAATGGTGAAGATTATATAAAACATAATCTTTATTGGCGCAATTATATTTACAATGCTAGTGGCGTTGTTTTTCGTAAACAATGTTTTGAGCAAATAAAAGACTTGTCTTGCTTTTCAATGCGATATAGTGGTGATTGGCTTTTTTGGATAGAGATGGCGAGACAAGGGAGTGTTGTTGAGTTGTATGAAAAGCTAAACCTGTTTCGATTGCATTCAACAAGTACAACTGTTGAGGGTAACGCTTCAGGTAATGCGATTCTTGAAGATATTCAAGTAGTACATTATGTTGAATCATTTTCTTATCCAATAGAGTGTTATAAGCGTTTGATGCGGCATGGAATGCTTTATAAAAATGTAAAGCGTGCAAAAGTTGAACCGAAAATGAGATTGTTGTTGTTTGAAAAGCTGAAAGGATGTTTTGGAACAAGTGTGTGGACATATAGATGGGAACGGTTTAATAAATACATGAGTTTTTTGAATCCATGGCAACCAACAAGAGATAGAGAGAGGTTGTAATTAATTGTAACGTGTAAAGAAAGATATGGTTGACAAAAGAATTATAGCATTTTATTTGCCGCAATATCATCCATTTTCAGAAAATGACGAATGGTGGGGCAAAGGATTTACTGAGTGGAGAAATGTAGTTAAGGCTAAACCTCTTTATCGTGGTCATTATCAACCGCATTTACCCGCAGATTTAGGTTTCTATGATTTGCGTATTCCAGAAGTTCGTGAGCAGCAAGCTGATATGGCTAGAACATACGGAATTAATGGTTTTTGTTATTATCATTATTGGTTTAATGGTCGTCAATTAATGGAAAGGCCATTAAAAGAAATACTATCTTCTGGTAAACCTGATTTCCCATTTATGCTTTGTTGGGCTAATGAGAACTGGACTAGGGCATGGGATGGTGGAAGTCGGCATGTTTTGATTGCCCAGAATTACTCAGAAGAGGATGATCGTGCACATATTCGTTATCTGTTAGAGAATGTTTTTAGTGATTCTCGGTATATAAGAGTGGATGGTAAGCCTGTGTTTTTGATTTATCGTTCCATGCTTTTCCCAAATATGAAAGAGACCATTCGGGTATGGCGGGAAGAAGCTGCTAATAAAGGAGTTGAATTATATTTATGTCGTGTTGAAACTATGGATTGTTATGGTGAGGAATATCTTCAAGATGGTTTTGATGCTGCTGTAGAGTTTCAACCTTTCACTCATCAAATGAATGATTTTCAAAGGAAGAGGAACCCATTGAGGAAGTTTGCTTATAATATAAATCGTCATCTTTTTAATACATGTAAGAAGAAAAAAATTGATTATTCTGAATATGTAGATTATGCATGCAAAACTCCATTCTCTAATTATAAGATGTATCCAGGGGTTACTCCGATGTGGGATAATACTTCCCGAAGAAAGCAGAAAATGTTTATTTTAGATAAGAGTACTCCAGAGAAATACGGTGAGTGGCTATATTCGGTTATGAATAAATTTGTGCCTTATAGTAAAGACGAAAATTTTGTTTTTGTTAATGCTTGGAATGAATGGGCAGAAGGTAATCACTTGGAACCCGACTTAAAATGGGGACTTCGTTATCTGGAAGAAACTAAAAAAGTAGTCCAAACCATTGCAAATGAATGATATTGTATCATATATTTGTAATCATATTTATTAGTAATTCAAAGTCCGATTGTTGTTTTTGAGTGATAGCTTGATATCTAATAATTGCTAGTTCTTTGTAGTCTTGGTAATTGTCTTTGAGGCTTTTCAGTTTCATAAAAAGATCATTTTTATAAAAAGGAGAAAACATTAATGCGCTATTGGATAAAATCGATGGCATTGAGCATACATTAGATGAAAGAACTGGGACCTGATACCCCATAGCTTCTAAAGGCGGATAACCAAATCCTTCTTGGAGTGATGGAAATATTAAGGCATACGCATGTTTATAGGTGTTCCCTAAGTCTGATGAGGATAATAGTGGAAGATTGATGTGCTGTGGAAAAAGTTTTTCTCCCCCCCCTGTGGTTACAAGGTGGAAGTCCTCATCTATAAGGAAACGTTGGAATACGTCTAATACGAATTTGGCATTTTTATCTTTACGATGGATATTTAGTAATAGGAAATAAGGCTTATGAGTGAGTAGAAATTTTTTTAAGTCTTCATTTTCTATATTATTTTTGATAGGAATATTTCTCATCGGAGGATATAGGACAGCTATATTCTTAGATGATAATTGAGGAAAATAATATAAAATACTGTTCTTGGAGTAATCGGAAACTGTGATGATATTAACATTGCTTTGTTCGCAGAAGTGAATTAAAGTATGATAATTATCAAATGGTGATTTTTTGTCTTTCTTTGGAAATAGTTTTAAATAAAAGCGTTTTTCCTTTTTCCATATAAATGATATTTTATTGTCGTAACTTTCAATATCGCCGATGTCATGAATGGTAATTGTTGTTTTGCATTTAATATTTTCGAGTGAGTAGTTGGAATAACGCTGTGCTATACCGATGAAAAATGAGTCTATATGTTCTTGCTCTATAATGCTATTTATATCTTTGAAATCTCTGATGTTTATAACTTTATGTAGGTTTTTCTGATAGTAAATGAATTCTCTTTCAATAAAAGAGAGGTTTGAATCATATAAACCTATAACTTGGATGTTTTTTAGTTTAATGAGCTCCTCAAGTACTCTAAAGGTAAATTCGGCACCTCCATTTATGCAACCTTGGATTGAAATGATATCAAATAGAATTTTTGTCATTGTGGGTATGCTTTTTATGAAGTGAAATATTTCTAATAAGTTTTTCGTTTCTAGAACAAAGATAATCATAAAAAATAGGAGACGATGCGTTTTTATAAAAATTAGTAAAAAAGTACATTGAGACTGATTTTATATCTATCTTTGTTGTATTCATTAATAGATAATTTTTGCATGGAGAATAATTATTTGATAAGTGTTATTATTCCTGTACATAATACTGCAGGCTATTTGCGTAAATGTGTAGAGTCTGTTCGCAATCAATCTTTAAAATCAATTGAAATCATATTAGTGGAGAATTTGTCATCAGATAACTCCGCTGAAATCTGTGATGAATATGTAAGACTAGATAAACGGATTAGAGTATTGCATCTTCAAGAAGCAGGATTGTCAATAGCTCGCAATGCAGGTCTTAAAATAGCTTCTGCCCCTTATGTCGGTTTCATTGATAGTGATGATTTTGTAGAGCCGACTATGTTCCAGGAGATGCTGGATGCTCTTGTAAATTATGAAGCCGATTTTGTATATTGTAATTATGTGTTTGATTATGAAGGAAAAGAAAGCATTTATCCTTTTAGGGATTCAGGCTTAGTAGAAATATACCCTCTGAGGGATTTTCTTAGAGATATGATGTGGGAGAAAATAAGTTGTTCTTTCTGTACAAAACTATTTAGAAAGGATTTTTTTGATACTCACGAGTTTCCTGTTGGTAGATTGTATGAAGATCGTCTTGTTATGCATGAGTGGGTGTTGGCTTGTAATAGGATTGTGTGGCTGGATAAATCATTTTACCACTATGTAGAGCGCTTCGATAGTATCTGCCATACCATTGTTCCAATTAATCGTTATCATTTTTTCTTATCTCAGTATGAAAGGTTGGAATTTATAAATCAGCATTCTTTATTTGAAGGAAAAGAACTTTATGATGTGCGAACTATGATTATCAGAATTTGCTTGTCTATATTTAAGGAAATCATGTTGCGAGTAAAGCCATCTGACTTCCGTGAACCATTCGAAGATATGCGGCAGAAATTTAAAAAAATACTTTCATTGAAAGAAGGAGAAATAGATGTCCGTTGTCGTAAAAGAATGAAAGAAATTGTCTATAATTGGCCTATTTACAATTTGATACATTTTGCTTTTAAAAGAAAGAAATACTCGTTAATTATCTTATAGTATGTGAAGTAAATTCTATTTTTAATCATCATAGGTACAAAATGTATTTAATGATATTATATTTGCAAACATTGTAGAATTATACTTTAGGAACTGAATGTATTCAGTATGACTAGGATGTGTCTATATAACTAATATGAATAAATTGAAATAAATGAAGAATATAATTTGTGGTATTGATGATAAGTATTACCAGCATTGTGGTGCTATGTTGGTTTCTTTATTTAAGCATAATGACGATACTTTTCATGTCTATATATTGTCTTTAGAGCTCACGGGCGAACATAAGAAGTTGTTGAAGGAACTTGTGGAGTCATATCAGAACCATGTATATATCATTGATATAGATAGGAAGCTGATAGAGAATTTCCCCATGAAAGACACTGATTATCCTTCTTTGGCAACCTATTTACGCTTATTTATTCCTCAATTATTGCCTTTGAATGTTGAAAAGGCTTTATATATTGACTCGGATATTATATTTAATGGGGATATTTCTGATTTATATAATTGTGATATAGCTAATTATGCCTTAGCTGGTATGGAAGATGCTCCTCATCGACAACCTGAAAGATTAGGATATCCCATTGAAGATTTGTATTTCAATGCTGGTTTTCTATTATTAAATATTAAATATCTGCGAGATATAAACTTTGTAGATATGGCATTGTCATATATTCGTGATTGTCATCACAAGATTGTTTTGCATGATCAGGATGTGCTTAATGCACTTCTGCATGGGCGTGTTCGTTTTGTTCCTATAAAATGGAATATGTTGGATTGTTTTTACAAAAATCCTCCCTTTATCTCAGAAAAACATAAATCAGAATTGGGTACAAGTCGTAAGTCTCCGGTCACTATTCATTTTTCAGGACCGTTGAAACCATGGCATCATGGTTGTTTGCATCCATTAAGAGAGGAATATTTTAAATATTCCAAACTGATACCATGGGGGTGTATAAAGAAACAATATGGCTATGTTTTTACAGTATATAGATTTCCTGTAAGTTTATTTGTTTGGTTAGGTGCTACACCTGAAAGAGCTATTAAAATAAGTCGCAAACTTGGTTTTAAAATGAGAGAAAAATGATACCTAAAGTAATTCATTATTGTTGGTTGAGTAATGATCCTTATCCTGAAGGAATTCAAGCCTGTATTTATAGTTGGAAGAAGTATTTGCCTGATTATGAATTTAAATTGTGGAATTTCTCGTGTTTTGATATTGAATCTTCTTTATGGGTAAAAACGGCTTTTTATGCTGGTAAGTATGCCTTTGCGGCTGATTATATTCGTGCATATGCATTGTATAATTATGGAGGTATTTATTTAGATTGTGATGTTGAAGTGTTGAAATCTTTTAACGATTTATTACATCTTCCTTATTTTATAGGAGAAGAAAGGAGTGATGATTTTGCTATTGAGGCAGCGGTTGTTGGATTTGAAAAAGGACACCTGCTATTTAAAAATATGCTAGACTATTATCAAGATAGACCATTTTATATTAAAGGTCAACCGGGAGCCATTAATAATTGGGATTTTGATATTTTAACCATGCCTATTATTGTTCTGGATCAAATAAACAAACATTTCCAGCTAAAAAGAATCCAGACAAAAGAAGAGTTTGATTTTAATCCGAATGTATTTTGTGTCTTTCCGGCGGATTACTTCAGCCCGAAATCATGGAAGACTAAAGACCTTCGCTTGACATCACGTTCTTATTCTATTCATCATTTCACGGGCTCATGGATAAAGGACTCAAAAGCTAAATTGAGACGCTTTCGATGGCTTCGCTTTTTAGGCTTATTTTGTAAAAAGTATCGTATGAGGTGATACTCTTAGATTTTATTCAATTCACCGTTTTGGGGGCTTTTGTTATTAGAGTATCGTCTGTTATTTTTAATATGAGTTAGTTGATACTATAAAGTCAACTAACTCTTTTGTTTTTTTTGTAAGCTATAATTGATGGATGAAAATAAATTCTGTAACCAAAGTTTTACGTGCTTTCGATAAAATCTTCGTTTTTCTCGCCGTATTCTGGAAGTTGTATATTTATTGTTTATGAGTTTAGCATAATGCATTGCTTTTATGTAATTTCCTGAATTTTTATAGTCGCTATATAATGCATAGTAATATTCATTTAAAGCATGATAATATAGATTAGTAGGTGATAGGTTGAATTTTTGGATAAAAAAAGAGGTGATATCAATAGTTGATAGAATAAACTTTTCATTCTTTTCTATATCTTTAGAATGACTGGCTGATTCTTCAAGTACTCGATATACGCTTGTAATATCTGGGAAGAATTTTATTTTATAATGATATCCTATCCATAACCACATGGGATAGTCTCCCATAAGCCATTTTCTTTTTTGTGGCTCTATGTCATCAATATATTCCATCATGGCTTTTGTTCTTATACAAGTCGTTAAAGTAGATATTCGGTTATATGCCAGTAGATCATCATATCCTCTATACTCTGATCCAAACAAATTCTCTTCTATTTTATTTTTGTCTTGGTTGTATATTTTGCTGAGTGTATAAACCATTCCATATTCAGGATTTTTTTCTAAAAAATCCACTTGCTTTTGAAGTTTGAGTGGATCTGTCCAATAATCGTCTCCTTCACATAGTGCAACATATTTTCCTTGAATCGCTTGGTTTACAATTCGTGCTAATGAGCCATCGTGCTTCGAATACTGATTTTCTGTTTCTAGAATAGCATGAATGTTAGGATACTTTTCGGCATATTCACGAATTATATTCGCAGTTTTATCAGTAGAAGCATCATCATGCACTATTATTTCGAATGGAAAATTAGTTTGTTGCATAACAAATCCATCTAAACACTGGCGAATATATTGTTCCTGGTTATAAGCTAAGCATCTGATACTGGCAAGTGGAAGTACGTTTGTCATTTTCTTTGTGAATAATTATTTAGTGTAGTCTTTGCTTTCGCCCCACAACTTTTTGAATGGCTGAACCTCCATATCTTTTTTGAAATCGAGTAAATACTCTTTCCAGTTATATTGAGGGGTGTATTTTAATTGTTCCATTGTTTTGCGGATATCCAGAACGAATTGTTGTGAACTTTTCTTCTCGGGACAATATATGATAGGAGATGGGTGTTCTTTTGGAGAGAATACTTCTACTATTCCCTGAATTCGTTCTTTCAAGGTTGATCCACCGCTTCCTGCATTGTAAATGCCGCCATCAAGAGGCGATTCTACGCACTTTTCTATTATTTGTAAGAAGTCCTTGACGTAGATGGTCTCTAGTAGACGTTCGGGATCTCCCCATATCTCGATCGTTTCCCCTTTTATTGCTTGTTCTATCAGGTAACGGTCCGAAATAAGGCACTTTATCCCATCTGTGTAAGTATATGGATTGGGATGAAACATGTATATACGAGGAAGCCGCAAAATAAAGCGTTTAATTCCATATGTTTGGTAATAATGCTCAATTAAATCTACTGCTGCCATTTTAGCTATAACATATATAGCATGATCTCCTGTCATTGGTGCTTTGCGAATAGCATCAGGGGATATAGGGGCTTTACTGCCAAATAAATAACTTATATCAAATAAAGATTGAGGAAATATAATTTTGGTAGCACCACATTTGCGAGTGTATTCTAAAACATTAAGAGTTCCTTTGACAATAGAGTCTATGTACTTATGTGGGGCATATCCCTTCATGGTAGCAGGAAGTGCACCTGCAAAGTGTAATACAGTGCTGATGTCTGATTGAGGAAGTTGGTCAAATTGTTCTATATCTTCTATATTTAACGAATAATATGGAATGTTATAGTCACCGAAAAAGCCATTGTCCGATTTACGGTGTCCAACTGCATATACTTGATAACCTTTTTGTTGCAAATAGATGGCTATGTGGGTGCCAAGTGTTCCTGTTGCCCCAAATACAATTATTTTTCTGCTCATATATATTTATTTTTTTATTTTTCAGATATACTGATTCGGTGATCTGTCTGATAGATGATATAGCCAGAACGATCTTGCGACTTCTTTAGTTCATGTAAAGGCCCTTCGTCGATATGATATCTAACAGTCCATTCTGCATTCTTATTGTTTTCAATAAATGTACGTATGTAAGATACTTCTTTACTTAGGAAATAAACTCCAGAATATTTCTGAAAGGCATGTTTTGGTATAGTAAATTCGTTGAGTGCGACTTCTATCATACCTCTCACATAATCATATCCTGTACTTAATTTGACTAAATCATAGGAGATGAAATCTCCACCACCGCGAGCACCAACTTCAATAAAGAAGATATTTCCATTTTGATCTATTTTAAATTCTGCATGTGAAGCACCATTGTTAATACCAATTGCATCTAGCATACTTTTTACTGCACATTTGAGCTTTTCTTGAATATCAAAAGGGAGATTTGAGGGCTGGTGATGGGCTGTCTCGACAAAATATGGAGCACCAGTAGTCTCTTTGTCTGTAATAGTTATGACATAGTGCTTGCCATGGAATGAAATGGATTCAACGGATACTTCTCTACCTTCTATATATTCTTCAATCAGTATACAATTATTGCAAGAGGCCTGTAAAGCTCTGTCTAGCGCTTGTGCAAAATCTTCTTTTCTGCTAACCTTAGTGACTCCGTTGCTACATGAGCCATCTACTGGTTTGACTATAACAGGATAAGATGAAGGCATATTTCCAGATTGGTAAAGTGTGTAATTAGGTTGTTGGCATGCTTGTTGATGGGCTACTTTCTCACGCATTTGGAATTTGTTGCGGGCATCCAAAGCAACATTATAAGGAATGCCGTTCAAACCGAGAAGATTTGATACATATGCTACAGTTGGAACAGCGATTTCTAATGCATTTGAAATGATTCCATTTATTTGTTCTTTTTGACACACTTGTGCAATCTGTTCCTTGTCTGTTATGGATATATCATAATAATGATCTGCATAGTCTTTGCAATAGGCTCCTTGATTCCATGCAAAACAATACGTCTCAAGCCCCATTTCTTTTGCTTTTAGAAATAATGGAAGATGCGGTTCGCTAGCTCCAAGTATAGCAATTTTCTTCATTTTATTCAGTGATGATTTTTACCCATGAATTGATACATGACATCATGTCATATTGTTGTTGTTCATTGTTGAATTTTACCACTAATGTCCCAATGGCATCATTGGCTCCATTGAATGAGTGAATAAGATCTCCAGGTTGTACCCATAAATCTATTTCGATAATATGATTTTCTTTTATATTTTGTTTTATTGAGATTTCCTTGAATATTCCTGTCTGATCCGCATGTAGAATGACTTCTGACCAGTAACCATTATAGATGCAAGGTTCAATTTTGGAAATAGTTTCCCCTACCGCAGCACGTACTGCATTTTTTATTAGGTCAGTATTTGTTGCATAACGCAACATTTCCGATAGACGATTACCACCTCCACGAGGAGAAACCTCCATGATATATGCTTTGTTGTCTGTCCCTATTCGCGTTTCTATGTTATATATTGAGGTATTCATATGTAACAATTGTAATAGACGTTGTATTTCAGATGCTAATTCTTCCTGTTTGTTGCAAGGCATCGAGGAAGGCCAGCTATAAGCGGAGGGGGTATAGGGATTGGCGGCTTTATTATCAAAATGTTGATCAGAAAAAGAGATGAATTTTAACTCCCCATTTATCGAAAAAGCATCTGAATCAGAAGAACATCCCTGTTGCTCAATAAATTCTTCAATAATGAAGCGGTGGGAAAGTGAATTTTTCAGAGCGCACGTTATGGCTTCTTCTAAATTAATGATTTTGTCAACCCGGGTAACTCCTTTGCTGCCGGCTGAATCTACAGGCTTTACAATAACGGGCCATTGGAATGATTTAATATCAGATAGTGCTTCATTTAGACAGTGATAACCATGAGACTTTGGGGTATTGAATCCATTTTTCTCAAGAAATGAACGAAAGAGGTCCTTGTTTTGTAGGATTTGGATAGAAGCATGTGGACTTCCCGGTAGGCCTAATTCCTCACAAACATAGGCAGCTGTTAAAACGCCGGGATCTACAGCAAAAGACATTACGCCATCTACTTTTAATTCTCTGGCTAGTTTTAACACGGCATTTTTATCTGTAATGCTTATGTTGTGGTATTCATCAGCATATTTGTGGGCGATATTATGGGGTAGATAGTCACATGTAATTACATAATATCCTAACTCGTGAGCAGCCTGAATAACGGGAATTAAATATCTTAATCCACCTAGCATGAGAACTTTTTTTTGTTTGTTAGCCATTGTCTGTAATTAATTTTAATATACGTTCAATATCGTTTTCAGTTAGCGCATGATGTATTGGTAGGCAAATAACTTTGTTGGCCATTTGGGTAGCAATAGGTAAGTTTTCCGGTTTTGCAGATTCTAGCCCCCGATAAGTTGAGAATGTGCTAATGAGAGGATAAAAGTAGCGTCTCCCCCAAATGTTTTGTTCTTTCATCTTAAAGTACAGCTCGTCTCGTGTCATTCCATAAACCTCCTCATCAATAAAAATGGGAAAGTAAGAATAGTTGTGACGAACGTTTGGCATATCTTCAAAAAAACTTAAACCTGGCACTGCTCTCAACTTTTCACGATATTTTATAGCAATTTGCTGGCGTGCAGCAATGGCATTATCTACAATTTTAAGATTAAGTAATCCGAAAGCTGAGCGCACTTCGTCCATTTTGCTGTTGATACCAGGAGCTACTACTTCTGTTTCACTTGTAAAACCGAAATTTTTTAAATAATCGATTCTCTTTTTGGTTTGTTCATCGCGTACAATAAGAGCACCTCCTTCTAAAGTGTTAAAAACTTTGGTGGCATGAAAACTTAGTGTTGACATATCACCTGCTTTCAAAATGCTTTCGCCATTAACCTCTACTCCAAAAGCATGTGCGGCATCATAAATGACCTTCAATCCATATTTATCTGCGATTGTTTGGATCCTTTTTGTATCACATGGCTTACCATATACATGTACAGGCATGATAGCAGTTGTTTTGGGAGTTATGGCTGCTTCTATTTTATTAGGATCCAAATTGCATGTTTCGGGGTCAATGTCGACAAAGACAGGTTTTATACCATTCCACCAAAGCGAGTGCGTTGTAGCGACAAAACTAAAAGGAGTTGTGATAACTTCACCCGTAATTCTCATTGCTTGTAGGGCTGTAATTAAAGGTAATGTACCATTGGTAAACAAAGATATGTAAGGAACCTTTAAATAAGCAGCTAGCTCTTTTTCTAGTTTTTTATGAAAGCAACCATTGTTTGTAAGAATTTTGCTATCCCAAATCTCTTTTAAGGATGACGTAAAATCATCTATAGATGGTAACAAGGGAGAGGTTACATATATGGGCTTATCTATCATTCTGTTACAGTATTTAATATTACATACTATGTATTTGGCAAAGATAGATAGATTCTGAGAGCTATCAAAATATATGTTTATGATTTATATCTTTGTTTTCTTTTTTTAGTTATATATTCATGTAGCTTTGTGCAAGATGGGCGACCTCTTGTCGCACGTTTTGGGAACAAAGGTAAGAAGCATTATGGAAAATTAATGGATGCAGTTAGCTGATAGCTTACGCTTGCAAATAATCGCTCCTATTTCTTTTTTGCATATACTATTCCAATTCTGATAAGGAATAGCTGCATCATATAAATATCCAAATCACTCATTTTCCTTCTATTGTCATTTCTGGAAGTGAAAGCGCACAAGAAAGCTTCCATATTCTTCAAATTGCCATTAAGTTTGATTGAAAAACAGCTTCTATTCATGTTCTTTGCGATCACTTTCATATACAAATCACGTGGTTGGGTCTTCTTGCTAATTTTAAAGTCAAAATCATAACTGTCGTGTTTTTCCAGTTCATCTTCCATGTCGATGACAGACCAGAAGTAGTCGTTGCCGGCATTAAACAAATCCAAAGGAAACCATCTTTTTTGAAAGTTCTCATCTAAGGAAGCGATTTGTACATTTTTTAGTAAATCTTTGTTCATTCTATAATATTTACTAAATGTATTAACCTGTTTTTCATCTAGTGTATTAGTAAAATCCAGTATAATATCGGAATGGATGGGTTTAGTAAAATTGTAGGAGACAATATGTCCTTTCTCTGTTTTAACAGTTAACAACAAAGATAGGTCGTCGCTGGATAGAGCATATGGTATCTTGATAAAAGACAGGCAGTTCCCGATATCTCCATTTTTTTCTGCGACATAGTAAAAGCTGATAGGATATTCTGTAAAATTAACGAATTCACGTCGGACGGTACAGAATGGGGGAGTAAGCAAATGAATGTCGGACAATTTCAGTTTTTGTCCGGAGGGACTGTTTAGCCCGAACATGATGCCATCAGCTATGGGATTTGTTTCCTTTCTTGATCCTTTGACGATTTGAGAGTGCATCGTTGACTGTAAAACTCTTACATCCCCATTCCATTGAGGAACGAAAGGTTTCAGGAATTCTCCGTAAGTAAGTTTGTGCACAGATTTATTGTTAAGTCGTTTCATTATAAAGAGTGCCAATCCTCCTAATATTAAAGAAATGATCGTACTCGTTAAATCAATCTGAGTATAATTTGTCAATAAGAAAAGCAAAGTCAGTATAATAGTAGAGTCCACTAACCATATTATGGGTATAGACGCTTCGGCGTTTCTTAAAATAGCTCGTTGATATAACAGTGTCGTAAAACTTTGCCACTGCATACAGAATTTTTCGTTGCCTGTCGTTTTATAAAAATAATCTTCATAAGCGGATGGAGACCATTTGAAAGGCAGATAAGGTACTATCAGGATATCAGCAAGTTCAAGATACTTGTCTTGTCCCGGATATAATCTCGCTTCTTCCAGCGGCATGACAAAAGAAAAGTCGACGTAACATCCTAAGCCAATCTCTCCTTCATCGGATACAATGGCAAAGTCATGGAACGATACAGATGTTTTTTTGCAGATTTCTTCCGGAATTCCTAACTCTTCCTTAATGCCGCGAAGTACGCAATGATAAGGACTATAATATTGGTCGTGTTCAACCAAATCTGTCCGGGAAAAGGATTCATTGACAGGGACGTGCAAAGTGGACCTGTTGTCGCTCTCTATATTTCCGCTTCTTGCTGCTACCAACATTTTTTTAGCTCCGCTGGCATCTCTGCCTCCGATAATTATATCAATCCCGAAAGAAGAAAACAAGAAGGCTAGCGATTCTACCAACAAAAGTTTTATGTTATCATTTGTTTTGTTGGTTCTGCATATAATTTCTTGAAAGATTCTCTTGAATCTGCGGTCCTTGAATATTTTTTTGAAAACTTTAAATGTAAAATGATCCGTTTCGTATATATCTAATAAAAGTTCGCCTTTTTCCAGTTTATAACCTCTAATTCCCACTTTATCACCAATAAAGCGGATGGAGCCATCTTTTGTGATATCTGACTGGACTTGTATAATGGCATTATAAACGTTTTCCAGAGAATATATATCCTTTAATATATCACATATAAATTCTTTGTGCCCATTTTCATTTTCTAGATAGAAAAATTGACTCCGGTCATATCCTTTTTCCCTGATTTTTTTCTGTCAGACTATCATAATAGGCAACAATCTCGTTTTTTATGATTCTTTCAATGATAGATTTATCTGTTATCACCTGGCGGGTTTCGTATGATTCGTCAGTAGTGGCAAAATGAATCTTCATCATTCTGGGATTGGCAGGTATGTCTTTTACTTCCTTTAATGTGGTGGACAATATACCGACTAATCCTTTGGGGATAATTAGTGCAGCTTGTTCATATTTAAGATAGGGAAATTCTTTTATTCGTTTGAACGGTATCCGTTGTAGTATATGCTTGTAATTGGCGCAGCATTCGGTGATTACTATCCCTCCGACTGGTATCATTGCATACCACCTGTATTGGCCATCGGTTATAAAGAAAATAATTATTGTTATAACAAACAAGGTAATGTCAAATATGGCTCTTATCTTATATCGTGCCAGATCGACTTGTGACACTAACATCCAATTCAAAACTCTTAATATTACAATTTTTCTGATCCTTACAATTCTTTTGTAGATATTGAACAATGGAATGATTACTGGTATCGCGATAGATAAGAGAAAGAGAAGTTTGTTTGAAGTAATATTTGTGAAGATATCACTCCAGTCCAGATTATGAACATAGTCCACTGTCGCTTGAATTAGATTGTTTTCCATAATATTGATGTTTTGATAGGTGTTTGTTCAAAGATCAGAAATTTACAGGTCCTACAATTTTTGCAGGATTTCCAGCCACCAAGGTATATGCTGGGACGTCTTTGGTGACAACGGCACCAGCAGCAACCATGCACCATTCTCCTAAAGTTACCCCACACAAAATTGTAGCGTTGGCTCCGATAGAAGCGCCATATTTAACCACAGTCTCGCTGACGTCCCAATCTTCGGATGATTTTAATGTTCCGTCAGGATTTATGGAACGTGGATATTTGTCATTTGTGAAAGATACCGATGGCCCGACAAAGACTCCGTCTTCCAATGTCACGCCATGAGGAATCATAACATTATCTTGTATTTTGACTCTGTTTCCGATTATTACGTTTGAATCAATAAATATATTACGATGAATTTTGCATTCGTCTCCAATTTTAGCATTGGGAGCGATGACTGTAAATTCTTCAATAATAGTTCCTTTTCCTATTTGTGCGTTTGCAGCTATCTTAGCCGTTGTGTCAATCATGCTTTTCGTTTTTGTACTTCAGTCTACAAAAATAAGAATATAGAAGGACAAATGCAAGTTATTATTTAGCTCTTTGTTATTTCTTGATTATCAAGGTAAAACGTATGATCTGATTACAGATATGTCTGATCCTTATTATTTTAGCTGATGGAATAGAAACACCTTACAGGTGTAAATTGCCGATTTGGATTGTCGGCTTCCTGTATTAGCGAGGAACCTGTAGAAAATATTCATTTCTCATAATGTTTGTGGGACGTAAATAAGCGTGGATAAGCGGTTAATGGTAAGGCTTGAGTGAAATTGCCGAATGAAACCTGCAGTTTTTCTAGAAAATGCTAGTTCTATTCGGCAAATTACTCTATATTTGTCTGTATAACCCCAAAACAAGAAATGATGGATACACTTTATAGGTCATACCGGATGTTGCTTAGCAACATATCTACTGATTTTATCCGTTATCTCCATGATGAGATAGAGTGGAGTAGTAGGCTTATAGGAAAAGGGATATTTGCTTCGTTTACAAAGTATCATTAAGCAGACTTTGTAAAATGATATACCGACTTTTGCGAATATGAATATAGCAACAGCATTGAAATTGAAAAGACTGTTGTATATCATAGCGAAAAGTGTTCCGTTTAAACCTAATTTTACCAAGTTGGCGACTTTGCTTGATATGAATAGAAATACGGTTTCTGATTTGATGTGTTATCTGGAAAAGGCTGGAATAATTAATCAGCTTCGGGCAGAGACGGAAGGTGTCAGACTTTTAGGCAAAGTGGACAAGGTGTATCTGAATAATACGAATTTGGCTTATGCGCTTTCTGACAATACACCGGATATTGGTAACGTGCGTGAAACATTTTTCTTTTCTACTTTGCGAGTTGTTTGTCCGGTAACCACATCAGAAGTTGCTGATTTTACGGTGGGTGGTTATACCTTTGAAGTAGGTGGAAAGAATAAGTCGCAGAAGCAGGTGCATGATGTGGAGAATGCGTATGTTGTGAAAGATGATATTGAGTACGGAATGCGTAATGTGGTTCCTCTCTGGGCATTTGGTTTTTTATATTGAGATAATATGTATATTTGTACGATGTGAACTTAAACAGATTGAAATATGAGTGGCAAGATTTACCCTATCGGTATACAGAATTTTGAAAAAATTCGTAAAGGTGGCTATTTTTATATAGATAAAACAGCATTGGTTTATCAACTGGTGAAAACCGGAAGCTACTATTTTTTGAGTCGGCCGCGCCGTTTTGGCAAAAGTCTGCTTATTTCTACGCTTGAAGCCTACTTTCAAGGAAAGCGGGAACTCTTTGAAGGACTGGCTATGGAGAAGCTGGAAAAAGATTGGGTAAAATATCCTGTATTACATCTTGATCTTAATACGGAAAAATACGATACTCCGGAAAGTTTGGAGAATAAACTGAATGGGGCGTTGGTGGAATGGGAGAAGATATATGGCGAAGAGCCCTCGGAGAAATCTTTAGCGATGCGTTTTGAGGGGATTATTAAGCGTGCCTGTCAGCAAGAGGGGCAAAGTGTGGTGATCCTGGTGGATGAGTATGATAAGCCAATGCTGCAGGCTATTGGTGATGATGTTTTGCAAAAGAGTTTCCGCAATACATTGAAAGCCTTCTACGGCGCATTGAAAAGTCAGGACGGCTGTATCAAATTTGCTTTGTTGACGGGAGTTACCAAGTTCGGTAAAGTCAGTGTATTCAGTGATTTGAATAACCTGAATGACATTTCAATGTGGAATAAGTATATAGACATTTGTGGTGTGAGCGAACAGGAACTATACGATAATCTGGATGCCGAGCTTCATGAGTTTGCCAATGTGCAGGGAGTGACGTATGAAGAGATATGTGTCCGGTTGAAAGAAATGTATGATGGTTATCATTTCACGCACAATTCCAAAGGAATGTACAATCCCTTCAGTCTGCTTTTGGCTTTTGATAGGAATGAGTTTAAAAGCTACTGGTTTGAAACAGGTACTCCCACTTATTTGGTGGAATTGCTGAAGAAACACCATTACGACCTTCATCGGATGGCTCATGAAGAAACCGATGAACAGGTACTGAACAGTATAGATTCTGAATCTACCAATCCTATTCCGGTAATCTATCAGAGCGGGTACCTTACCATTAAAGGGTATGATGAAGAATTTGGTATTTACCGTTTAGGTTTTCCTAATCGTGAAGTGGAGGAAGGATTTATCCGTTTTCTGCTTCCTTATTATGCGAACGTCAATAAAGTGGAATCTCCCTTTGAAATTCAGAAATTCGTTCGTGAGGTACGTGCTGGTGATTACGAATCTTTTTTCCGTCGTCTGCAAAGTTTCTTTTCTGATATTCCATACGAGCTTGCCCGCGAATTGGAGTTACATTATCAGAATGTACTTTATATTGTATGTAAACTGGTCGGTTTTTATGTAAAAGCGGAATATCATACGAGTGAAGGCCGTGTGGATATGGTATTGCAGACTGACAAGTTCATTTACATTATGGAATTTAAACTGAATGGTACAGCGGAAGAAGCTCTGCAACAGATAAATGACAAGCATTATTCCCGACCATTTGAAACGGATTCACGAAAACTTTTTAAGATTGGTGTGAATTTCAGTGCTCAAACAAGAAATATAGAGAAGTGGTTGGTCGAAAATTGAACTGCCTGCGCCGGAAATAAGATATCCATTTCTCATATTCTCATAGATTTGATTTAAATGGCAGATAATTAATAAAGTAAGCTATGAGAAATACTTTTAAAATTGGTATTTCTCATAGTTTTATTCGCAAATAGACCTTGATTTGGCTTATTTCTCATACCTGTTGAACTCATTTCTCATAATGGCCCGGTGTTGGTATATAAATAGGCTGTGTGGGCTTACCTATATTCTGTAAGTTGCCTTTTGCCTTTAGGCGACGGATTTGCCTACTGGCCATACTTTGAGTGAAACAGCAGAGCGACTGCATATTACTACGGGTTAATACAGGATGAGTTGCAAAATAGGCAGTAAGTTTCTTGTCGATCTCTTCTTCAGAAAGAGAAGCGGAATGTGGCTTGTATTTTGAACGTCGTAGATGAGTGCTCATGCACAAACCTTTTAAATCTCTATCAGCTTGGAAGTTAATGGACTTAAGTTTCACTTTGTCAGCACGAGTGGTAAGCGAGTGCACGGGCTCGGTAGCTTGCAATGTAATCTGGAAATAGCCGATTCCATCCAGATGTACTCGTTCTCCCTCGCACAGATGGTTGCCCATGCATCTGCTCAATTCCATTAACATGGCTTCTACTTCTGCTTTCCCGAAAGTAGTTGCCATGTGGATTTCTCTTGCCAGCTTTTGAGTGGTCACATGTTGAAAATTAACCACCCGTGGGTGGTAACTAGGTTCTTCTCCTTCTTTTTCCGGTTGGGGATTCTTATAAAACTCGAATTGTATTGCCATCTTTGTTTTAATTTAATGGTTGTTTATATGTTATGTATTGATACTCTTAGTGTATCTCGCTTTTATTCTTTTATTATTTAACCGCCATCCTGATTGTTCCACTAGAGTGAACGGTTCTTTTCACTCTAGTAGACAGAACTTTTTACTGTAGTGAACAGGCCTGTGCACTGTAGTGGAACGATTGGGATGCTCTTTCAAAGATACGACATTATTAGGTGAAAAACAAGTAATTAACTAGTTGTTTTCATGAAAGAAATAGCTAGCTGTTTTCTAAGATAAGCTTGGCGGATAAACAGGAGAATAGTTGTGTCTGACTATGAGAAATACCCTGATAGAGTATGAGAAATAGCGGCTTTTTGAAGAAAATCGATGAGGATAGTATGAGAAATACCTATTTCAAAAACGTTTCTCATAATGTACTTCTTTGATTATATGTGCTTTATCTGAAATCTATGAGAATATGAGAAATAAAATTGAAAAATCTGGTTCTTCGTCAAATTTGGTGGTAATCTCTTTTTTATTTCAACTGTCTTCTTCTTTCTTAATCCTATTAAAAGTTGTAGATATGTTTGCTTTTTAGTAACTTTAAAGACACCACATCATTAAG